>JGI20214J51650_10000337_pt1 | contig 29490 bp, 20 predicted proteins | sample WetSurMetagenome_FD_51650 | JGI IMG/M metagenome (IMG submission 51650) | reverse complement strand
TTCAGTACAGGTATAGTATCCTGCTTCAGGGTTATATTCTTGCGAAGTAGATTAATACCTGCAGGATTACCTTTCTGACAATAACCCGGATTGATAAAAAAGGAAGAAATCATCAAAAAACTTAATATAAAATATCCTATCCGGTCCCTTCTAAGAATCATAGTTATGTATTAAATTATCTAAACTGATGAAATGAATTTGCAAAAATAAATGTTTGAAAACTATTTCAGCAACTTTTTTATATTATAAAGTTTATTAAGAGCTTCAACAGGAGTAAGATTATCTATATCAATCTCAAGGATCTCATCTCTGATCTGTTTTAACACCGGATCATCAAGCTGAAATATACTAAGTTGCATTCCCTCTCTATGTCCGGCCAGGTCAGAAATTGGTTTTGCCAGTTCCTTTTTGTTATGGCTCTTTTCCAGCTCTTTAAGTATTTCATCTGCCCGGTTTACTACACTTCTCGGCATTCCGGCCATTCTGGCAACATGAATTCCAAAACTATGTTCACTGCCTCCTCTTTTCAGTTTCCTGAGAAAAATTACCTTATTATTAAGTTCTTTTATTGAAACACTATAATTCTTTACCCTAACGAATGAGTCCTCCATCTCATTCAGTTCGTGGTAATGAGTTGCAAAAAGTGTCTTTGCCCTTAGTTTGTTCTCATGGAGGTATTCAACCATAGCCCAGGCAATAGAGATACCGTCGTAAGTACTTGTCCCCCTTCCAATTTCATCGAGTAAGATAAGGCTACGGTCAGATAAATTGTTAAGTATGCTTGCGGTTTCATTCATTTCGACCATAAAGGTTGACTCCCCGAGGCTTATATTATCCGATGCCCCCACCCGTGTAAAAATTTTATCCACCATGCCGATAGTAGCAGTCTTCGCAGGAACAAAACAACCCGTCTGGGCCATCAGAACAATTAATGCTGTTTGTCGCAAAAGAGCAGATTTCCCCGACATATTGGGCCCTGTAAGTATTATTATCTGCTGATNGTCGGTATCAAGGACCATATCATTGGGAACATAAGATTCACCTACCGGCAATTGTTTTTCAATAACCGGATGACGACCATCTTCTATATTAAGTATTCGGGAGTCGTTAAGAACAGGTCTGACATAACTGTTCTCAGCAGATATTGCAGCAAATGACTGCAAACAATCAAGTCTGGCAATAAGCGATGAATTTAATTGTATTGGGGGTATATATTCCAGGATTGCCAAAANAAGATCGGTAAACAGCTTTGTTTCGAGGGCAATAATCTTTTCTTCAGCCCCGAGTATTTTACTTTCATACTCCTTGAGTTCTTCAGTTATATAACGCTCGGCACTAACGAGAGTCTGCTTTCGAATCCATTCCGGAGGGACTTTATCTTTATGAGTATTTCTTACCTCAATGTAATATCCGAATACATTATTAAAACTGACTTTAAGTGAAGAAATCCCCGTGCGTTCACTCTCTCTAATTTGCAGGTCGGCCAGATAATCTTTTCCATGGTAAAGAATCTTTCTCAATTCATCAAGCTCCCCTGAGATTCCTTTACCAATCACATTACCCTTGTTAACCTGTACAGGTGGATCGTTATTAAGCTCTTTATCAATTCTATCCGCAATTGTTTTACATGGGTTTAATTGTTCTGCGATCGTAGTTAAAGGCAGACAACCGCTTTTNTTGCAAATTTCTCTGAGTGGTTCAATTGCTTTTAATGCTCTTTTAAGCTGAACTGTTTCCCGTGGATTTATTCTATTAACGGCAACTTTAGAAACAAGTCTTTCCAGATCACCAATATGTCGGATCAATCCCCCAATTTCATCCGCATCTTTTCTGTTTTCAATGAAATACTGTACCACATCGAGCCTCTCATTTACAGGTTGAATATCTTTTAAAGGCAATGATATCCATCTTTTCAAAAGTCTACCTCCCATTGGTGAAATAGTATGGTCCAAAACTTCTAAAAGAGTTTTTGCACCTTCGTACGGAGAATTGAATAACTCCAGGTTTTTAATGGTAAATTTATCGAGCCACACATATCTGTTCTCTTCAATTCTCGACAANCTGGTTATATGACCAAGTTGTTCGTGCTGAGTAATATCCAGATAGTATAATATAGCACCTGCTGCTATAATACCGTAATTCAAATTCTGTACACCAAATCCTTTAAGTGAGCTTGTTTCGAACTGCTTAAGCAACCTGTCATTTGCTGCATCCTGGGTAAAGATCCAGTCATCGAGTTTAAAAGTATAGAATTTGGGTCCGAAATATTCCAGAAAAAGTTCCTTCTTTCCTTTCTCAAACAACACCTCCTTTGGCTGAAAGTTATTCAGCATCTGATCGACATATTCGATAGTTCCTTCTGAGGTAAGAAACTCTCCAGTGGAAATATCGAGAAAAGCTACTCCGCAAATTTTTTTGTCAATATGTACAGCAGCCAGAAAGTTATTCTCTTTGTGATTTAAAACATTTTCATTCAGCAAAACCCCAGGTGTTACCATTTCGATGATACCTCGTTTGACGATTTTCTTGGTGAGTTTAGGATCTTCAAGTTGTTCGCAAATAGCTACCCTTTGTCCTGCTCTGACTAGACGAGGCAGGTATGTATCAAGAGCGTGGTAAGGAAACCCTGCCAATTCTACAAATGAAGCTGACCCATTTGCCCGACGTGTGAGAGTAATCCCCAATATCTCTGAGGTTCTGATTGCATCTTCTCCGAATGTTTCGTAAAAATCGCCAACTCTGAAAAGCAATATTGCATCAGGATGTTTAGTCTTGATAGCATAATACTGCTTCATCAGCGGTGTTTCTACATACTTCTGAAAATCAGACATCTGAAATACAGGTATTTTAAATATTTTNTTAGTTTTCCGGCTAGTTTCAACAAAGATACATAGCCGGTAATATTAATGAAAAAGATTTTGAATTTTATTACGATGTCCCTGATAATTTCATAGATCCAAAAGAAAGGTAAGAATAACGAANATTCGAATTTAGAAATAAGAAGTGTAATCAAGTTCTGAATTCATCATTCGCTTATTCGTTGTTCTTAATTAAATNATGATCGGGTTAAAGTCACAAATTTTAAGTTTCATTTTTATTATCTTGGACATTGATAAAAAGTGAATCTTATGAAAAAGGTCTTAATTCTTGGAGCAGGATTGGTAGTCAAACCAATGGTTGAATACCTGCTTAAAAATAATTTCGGACTTATGATCGCATCTCCGATGAAAGACAGAGCTGATGAAATGATAAAAGGTAATCCTCTAGGCTCATCGCTTGACTGGTCAATGGATGACCCTTCAATGCTTGAGAAAATTGTTGCAGAGAGTGATATCACTGTTAGTCTTCTTCCATATAAATATCATTCAGAGGTAGCAAATGTTTGTCTCCGGCATGGAAAATCTCTTGTCACAACATCATATATCCAGCCTGGTATGAAGGATCTCGATGAACCGGCAAAAAAAGCAGGATTATTGTTTCTGAATGAAATAGGTCTTGATCCGGGGATAGATCATATGACTGCGATGAGTATTATAGATCATATTCATGGTAATGATGGGATGATTGAAGAGTTCTATTCACTGTGTGGTGCACTGCCCGCCCCTGAAGCTGCAGACAATCCAATGAGGTATAAATTCTCATGGAGCCCAAAAGGTGTAATTCTCGCAAGCAGAAACAGTGCTCTTTACCTGAAAAGAGGAAAAAGAGTCTATATTGAACCTGCTGATTTGTTCAAAGACCGTTTTAATTATACCTTCCCCGGCATTGGTGATCTGGATGTTTATCCCAACAGGGATTCAGTAAGTTATATCGACATTTACGGCATTCCTGAAACAAAAACCATGTACAGAGGCACTTTCAGATACAAAGGATGGTGCGAAACTCTCGATGTTATGAAGAACCTTAATATGCTGGATGATACGGCAGCTGATTATTCAGGTAAGAGTTATGGTGAATTTCTTTCAGAACGGAGTGGACTGAATATAAAAGATCTTAAAAGTAACCTCTCCCTTAAGCTTGGAATTTCGATGCAGTCAACTGCGATACAATCGCTTGATTATCTGGGATTTTTCAGTGACGAAGAATTGCATTACCGCGAATCAACACCTTTTGAAATAACTTCCGACAGAATGATAAAGAAGATGCTCTTATCATCCGGGGAGCGCGATATGGTAATCCTTCAGCATATTTTCCTGGCATCTTTTCCCGATGGAAGAAGGGAGGTTATCAAGTCATCAATGCTTGACTTCGGTTCTACTTCCGCAGATACATCGATAGCAAGAACAGTGGCTCTTCCGGCTTCTATTGCGGTTAAATTGATTCTTGAAAACAAGATAGAAGTAAAGGGTGTTCACAGACCTGTCATCCCACAGATTTACAAACCTGTTCTGGAAGAATTGAAAACACTTGGAGTGGAGATGAAGGAGGAATATGGGTTGCCGGTGAGTGAGATGATAATGTAGGCCCCCCTGCCCCCCTAAAGGGGGGTTAAACCTCAATTCGTTGTAATTTTTCCTGATGTGAAAGAATTAGCCCCCCTTTAGGGGGTCCCGATAGCTATCGGGAGGGGGGCAAAAAACTCAGAATTTCAGATAAAAATCCTTTGTAAGATTGATATACTCTTCCGTGAATTCATGTCTTTTACCATGTTCGATCGTAAGGAAGCTCTCCACGGGCTTTTCCTGAAATCTGTTAAATGTCAAAATCAGTCTTCGGATTTCAGATGAAGGCGTAGGTTTAATTTTTAATATCCTGTTACAGTAAAACCCGAACTTATTTGCTTCAGCAATGAATATACTACCTTCGACAAATGGCATAATCACTTGTAAACGTCCATCCCTCTTCAATAATCTTGAAGTACTTCTGAGGATATCGTCTGAGGTCATGTTATCATTATGCCTGGCAGCTGATTTGAGTGGATCGGGATTTTTAACAGAATTATTGAAATAAGGTGGATTTATTACTATCAGGTCAAAATCGTCCGACACCGGATTAAAATCCTGAATCTTTGTATGTTCTACTTTTATCCTGTTATGCCAGTTACAAATATCCACATTTTCGCTGCACTGTATGAATGAATCATCATCGGGTTCAATAGCGGTTATTGTTGCGTTGCATCTTTGGGCCAGCATAATTGCGATTAGACCTGTGCCGGTGCCTACATCAAGAATAGTTGTGACACCATCAATATCTGCGCTCGCTCCAAGAAGTACACCATCAGTTCCAACTTTGAAGGCCGATTTATCCTGACTGATGCTGAACTGCTTAAATTTGAAATAATTATTGGCCATTCTCAGAACTTTTCATTAACGCCCAGACCAAAAAGTGCAAAATCGTATTTTTCAGGGTCGGTGGGATCGAATTTCATTTTACTTATATGAATTATTTTTACTTTTAGGGCTTACAAATTTAACCATATGCTGTTAAATAAAGCTGATTTGAAGAAGTTTCTTGATGAGAAATCTGACACATATAATAATAGCAATTTTATTGAATCTGATCCGATCAGCATCCCCCATTTATATTCAAAGAAAGAGGATATTGAGATTTCAGGTTTTCTGACTGCAACAATTTCATGGGGAAATCGAAAAATGATTATCAGAAATGCAAAACGAATGATGGAATTTTTAGGTAATTCTCCATATGATTTCATTATGAGTCATGAAGATCACCATCTTGATAAAATAAATGGTCCTATACACAGGACTTTTAATTCGGACGATTTCAGGTACTTCATTAAAGCATTACAGTATATATACAAAGAAAAGAACGGGTTGGAAGGTGTTCTCAATGAAAATTGCACAAACGATTCTCTGCAACCGGCAATCCATCAACTGAAGAATGTTTTTTTCGAGTTGCCTCATCCTGCAAGAACGGTAAAACATTTCTCAGATCCATTTAAAGGTTCATCGGCTAAAAAAATAAATATGTTTTTAAGATGGATGGTCCGAAAAGATAACAGAGGAGTGGATTTCGGAATTTGGAATTCAATTTCTCAATCTGTCTTATCATGTCCGCTTGATGTTCACTCGGGCAACGTAGCCAGAAAGCTTGGTTTAATAACCCGCAACCAGAATGATTCAAGAGCTGTCTCAGAATTAGATTCTAATCTCAGGGAAATGGATAATAGGGACCCTGTTAAATATGACTTTGCTTTGTTTGGATTAGGGGTTTTTGAAGGTTTCTAATGATCTGATTTACTTTTTTCATTAGGCAACTCAGATAAGAAAATTTTTCTCAATAAACTGTTGGAATGCATCTTTATACTGATCACCAACCGGTATATAGATGCTATTATCAAATACAATCCGGTTACGCTCAATAACTTTTATCCTCGACAGGTTAACAATAAAAGACCGATGCACTCTCATAAATTTATCAGAGGGAAGTTGTTGTTCTATTGACTTCATGCTAACAAGTGTCATTACAGGTTTATCATTAACAAGATAAATTCTTATGTACTCGTGCATACTCTCAATATATTTTATTTCTGATAGTTCAATTCTGATAAGTTTGTACGCCGATTTTACAAAGAGGTGATCAGCAGTAGTTTTTATATTGATTGCCTGGTTCATTTTAGAATCTCTCAGAGTTTTAACTTTATTTACCGCCCTGAGAAAATCATAATATCCAATAGGCTTTAATAAATAATCAACTGCATCAACTTTATAGCCTTCGATTGCATAATCAGAATATGCAGTAGTAAAAATAGTATATGGTTTTTCTTTAAGGGATTTTACAAAATCCATCCCATTCAGATCCGGCATATTTATATCTACAAAAAGAAGATCTACCTGGTCAGAGGAAATGTACTCTAAAGCATCAAAGCTGCTGTTTAAGAGATCAACAAGCTCCAGAAAAGGTGTTTTCTTAATGTAATTACCTATCTGTTTTAAAGCCAATGGCTCATCATCTATAGCGAGGCATTTTATTGTCATGCTTCAATTTTTAACTATTACATGATTTTATCCTTCTGCTTCAGACAACAATAATCTGATCAACCGATGATAATAATAAGTTCAAATTTATCTTAAAATACTTATAAAAAGGCACAGGTTTTAGACAAAGGTGAGACTATTCCTGATTTTTATAGAAGATAAATTATAATAAATTATTTCTTCCGCAAGCATTTTTCAATGATACGGAAGAAATAATTCCCTTGACTAACCCTGATTAACCTGAATCCTGACCTATGAAGAAACTAGTTTCTTTGATAATATATATCGTATGCAATCCAATCCACTATATATGCTGCAAAGTAGACTGAGTGCAAAGAATCATATAAGGTTTTAATGTTATCAACTGAATTGCCGATTAAAGTTAAAACTGTTGTAGTGCTTCCATCATCAAATGTTATCTGAATATCACGGTCCTTGCATGCTGAAGCTTCTTCATCTTTTGCATTATCAATAATAGTTACAACAGCGTTCGTCTGTAATACTCCGTCAACAAATACCTCAACACTATCAGTTTTTGATTTTCTGATCAGCTGAACTTTTCCTATCGTCAGAATATATTCATGCTCCCTTCTAAACCTTGATGTGTCGTTCTTTACAGTTAGTAATTTCTCTTCATATAACACAATATCGCTTTGTTTAATAGTGAAGCTTGAAACTGTTGTATCTCCTGTTACATATTTATAATAAGCGGTGTACCCGCCAGTAAAATCATATTCTGAAGCGTAATTGGTTCCGGTTGCAGGACTTATTAATGTTTTTATATTCAAGTTCCCGGCTACTTCTTCATCTATAGTGATTTCTGAGGACAACAGGTAATCATAATCCCAGTAACTGTTATAATTATTATGATAATCAGACACAGCAATTAAAAAATTGTTTGTCAAAGAAGTGTCTGCAGGTAAATAATGTCTCAAGGATCTGGGATTTTGCACTTTTATTAATGGCAATTTTACAATCATCTTTTTGTTGCCAGCAGTTCTGTTGAAAAACTGAATCAAAGAAATCCCCAATTTATCAGTTGTCTGTACTGGTTTATACTCATATATGCCACTAATTTTATTAAGAGGAATATATACTTTATAAATTGAATCAGCAAAGTTTAATGATTTTGAAGTTCCGTCAGTAATTGTGAAGATACTGTAAGCTTTGGTTGAAGCAATCGTGGCCACTGCTTTATTCAGGTTCGCAGCAGCCTGATTAATTGACTTTTTCAAAGACAGACCATTTTCAGAACTATTTTTCTTATCGCAACCCAATAATATAAGAATCAATAAAACAGTACCCGACAAAATTCTAATGGGATTTCTCATAGCTGTTTTTGTTAATTAGATCTTCATTTAATGTCGCATCAAAAGTAGAGCAGTAAAAAATCATTAAAAAATATATTCAACAGACACCTTGAACATCTCAGCGAAAGTCCATATTTTGTCTCCAAAGTGCAAAAACAATATGAAAGGATTCGGTGAATAATGAGATTCACTCCAATGAATGCAAATTCAGAAATTTCTGGAAAAATTCCTTATACTGCTCACTTATAGGTATATAAACTCTTCCGTCAAATGTTATTCTCGAATGATCAATAGTCGATATTTTAAAGAGATTAACAATATAAGAACGATGAACTCTCATAAACTTTAAAGGAGGAAGACTTCCTTCAAGAATCCTTAAACTAATTAGTGACATTATGTATTTACCATTAACAAGATTGATTCTTACATACTCTCTCATGCCTTCTATATAAAGGATCTCATCGAAGCTTATCCTTACTATCTTATAGTCTGATTTAACGAACAAATACTCATTTTCGTTATCTTGCTGCCTGAGTTGTGGTAAATGAGTTTCGAAATAATTTCTAGCCTTATTTGCAGATTTCAGGAATTCATTATAACCAATTGGTTTTAACAGGTAATCCAGAGCATTAATTTTAAAACCTTCATAAGCATATTCTATAAATGCTGTAGTAAATATTATTTGCGGTTTGGTGTTCAGCGATTTCACAAAATCCAAGCCGCTTAAATCTGGCATATTTATATCAGCAAAAAGCAGGTCAACTTTCGATTCCGACAAATAACCAATAACTTCAAAGCCCGATCTGTATACTCCCGTTAATTTCAAAAAAGGAGTTTTCTGGATATAGTTAGACATCTGCTCAAGAGCCAGAGGTTCATCGTCGAGCACTACACACTTAATAATCATGTTGGTATAATTAGTTTTGCTTTGTATTCACTATTTGATTTTTCAATTGTTAGAGTATGCCTGTTGCCATACAGAATCTCGAGACGCTTTTGAATATTTTCCAATCCAAATCCACCAGGATTACCTGAAGAATTTATATTCTTATAACTTGAGATAGTATTGACTGAAGTAAACTCTAAGTAATCGTTATTCTGAATTAATTTAAAAGACAAAGCTGAAGGTTCTCTATAACTTACTCCATGTTTAAAGGCATTTTCAATAAAAGGTATAAACAGTAGTGGTGGAATATTTACGTTTTTATATGTCACAGGCAATTCCATGTTTACTATAATGGATTTATCGACCCTTAATTGCATGAGATCCAGATAACTCCGCAGGAACTCTATTTCATTTTTAAGATTTGTAGTTCCTCTTCCCGATTCATAAAGAAGGTAACGCATCATCTCGGAGAGCTTAAGAACTGCATTTTGAGCAAGGTTCTGGTCACCCTCAATTAAGGAATGAATGTTATTAAGGGTATTCATTAAAAAATGCGGGTTCACCTGATTCTGTAAAAATGCAAGCTTGGATTCAATGTTTTCTTTTTCGAGTTCTTTCCTGGTTTGTTCCTCAGTAAACCAGAGGTTCGTAGCGGCTATCGCAGTATTAAAACCTGCAATAAGAAACGATATTAATAATGTATTTAATAAGAAATAATAGGACTGGTTATTGTAAGGAAGCTTTCGACTCTTAACAAGCAAATCATCTGATCCTGATTTATACAACTCCGGGCTGGCAGGTGTACTATTGCTAAAAGGAGAAGTCAATGCTGGACTCATTTCTTCTCTTCCCCACTGTGGATCCTGTAATGTTCTTTCTTCTATCAGTTTTGGATCATTTTTATGCAAAACAGGATTAATAAAATTAAACGTGATTGTAACTATCACAACCACTAATAACAGACTTGCTGCATAAGCAACTCTTTTTCCTCTGAATAATAATTTACCCAACAACAAGTAGTTGTTAATTATAAATACGATTATAAAAGGGATTAGCCTCAACCAGTCATAACAAATCCTAATAAATCCCCCTTTAATATTGTAATTATTTGTTATCAGAGGAATTATCAAAAACGATAGCCAGAGGAGAAGATATATTACATATTCTGGGATTTTTCTGGAATGAATCTTCATGGCTTTAATTATTTTATCTGATTCAGGCCTGAAAGAGCAGAATTATCATTTGGCGAGAGTAGAAGAGCCTGATTAAAGAGAATTTTTGCGTCAAATGTTTTTCCCTGGTAAAATTTTGTCCAGGCTAGCATAATTATTGAACCATAATCCATTGGATAAAGATTCACTATTTTCTCAAAGTTCTTCGCAGCATCATCATAATTTTTTCTGTTATACAACAGTACTCCAAGCCAGTACAAAGAGGTAGTGTTCTGAGGGTCAATTTTAAGAATACTCTCGTATTGTGCCTTTACCTGATCCCAACTTTCAAGAGCATTATAGTCCTTAATCAATCCAAACCTCACTTCTATTGAATATGGTTTTAGTTTCACAGCCTTTTCATAATAATTAATTGACTCAGTATATTGCTTAGCCAATAACAGGAGCCATCCTAAACGTGCATTGGTCTGATAACTATCTGCTTGATAGATTGAATTAATTTCTGATACCCCAATGATATAATTGCCTGTTAATTCAGCCTTATAACTTTCAGCAAATGCTGCATGAATCTGTGCATCAGACTGGGCATTCAGAATACTTACTGACAAAACAGATAGGAACGTCAATATTATCCTTTTTAAAGCTTCCATTTTATACCTCCTAAGTATGAAAATTGATTATAATGAAACGGGCTATTGTCAGAATATGTCTTCCTTTCATAGGAATAATTTGTCCAAAGTGTAATATGTTTCCCTAAATAAAAATAAGCTGTAGCACCTGCACGTAAAGTTGTAGGATCGACGAGATCATAAACATACATGGCATTGTAATCATGGTAATCGGTTATATCTCCTAACGTAAGATCCCCTTCTACCCATGCTTTTTTAGTAACTCTTAAGCCCACCAACTGGTTATAAATGATTGAATTTATATTTTGTCGGTTAATTAACGACAATGCACCGGTAAAATACATATTCATATTACCAGAAAACGAAACCTTTGACTTAATGCCTGTCTGTCTTACCGAATAATCTACATATTTTAAAAATGAGCTGTTGATCTCTAATTCAAACGGTCTGAAGTCTGCAGAAAGTGCAAGAAAACCCAGATGTGAAGAATTAGATTCTCCATTGTAAATCGGATTCAAATAATGATATGCAGATTTTAACAACCAATGTTGCGATAATGCAATTGTGATGAGCGTATAATATTCAGGTTGCTTATCCCTGATATTTTCATTCTTATCAATGTTCCGGTCAGTGATTAACTGATTATAATACGAAAACATCTGGTATAACTCAAATCTTGGTCCAAGGAGAGAATTTAAGCCAATATGAAAATACTTTGGCGACGACCTCCAAACTGTTGCCACATATTTGATGTTGAATTCCGACTCAACACTCTCGATTGGTTGAACAAGTTTAACAGATAAGCTTTTTCTCAGATCCGGAGTCATTTTGCCTGCAATTAATCTGGCATATTCCGGCTGTCCGGCATTCAGGTAAGAATAATACAAATAAATGAGTGTGAATGTATCAAAACTATCGAACGACAAAGCTTTCTCGAAGTGTTTCCCGGCTCTAATAAAATCTCCTTTTGAAAAAAAAGCGAACCCCAGGCGCTGCCTGAGATATTTGTAATCAATACCACTATCAATTGCTGCTGAGCCAAGCTTAATCAGATTATTCCAGTCTCTGGAATTATAATATCTATAAGTTAGACTATCAACAGATTGATAATCAGATGCTATCTGAGCAGTTAATGCAATGTCAATAAAGAGCAAACCAATAACTAACCATTTGAATTTTGTGCCCATATCCTGATTTTTGGTGTTTCAAATGAAAACTCCACAATTTTATTTTCTGATAAGAATAAAGTACCCGTTCCTTCTCTTCTAATTGTTTTAAATGAACATAGATTAACAATTGTGGAAAGTTTTATCTGTGACGGGTTAATTGATCTGTCTGACCAGACCGGCTTGCTCATATACTGAGTTTTCAGAAATTGATAAAAGGGAGCTATTATATCATGCATCCATAATGAAACTTTATTTCTCTTTATTGTATAAAGTGGAAAACTGTCTTCTATTTCAATATCGGGGTAGTAACATAGCAATACTTTATAAGCAATCAGATAGAAATAAAATAATAAGGAATTATGATCTCCATAGAATGCAGTAAAATAGAACATAGTTCCGTCATTTATAAAATAAGCAGTAGATTTGGTGTAGCTGCAATAGAAGTATTTGTTGTTATACGTATCGGTAAAAACTTCCCAGCTGGTATATTTTGTTTCTGATTTCCCATCATTATACTTAAATCTGACTATCCTTCCAGGTTCAAAATCAAAAGCTGTTTTCATGAGAGGATTAATTAATACATTTGATACTTTATCTCCTTCTGATGGAACAATAAATGATCTCAGAAATTGTTTTTCATTAATCTTTTGTAGATAATATGCAAAGGGATATTCAAGGGTTTTCGCCCCTTTTAAGGGAGTGGTCTGAACCTGAAAATGGAGATGTGGTTGGGGTGAACGACCTGAATTACCGCAGGCAGCAACTATATCACCCTGCTTAATATAGTCTCCTTTTTTTACTTTAAATGAGCCTTTATGCAAATGCGATACCTGAGTAAAAAGGTTGTCCAGGTGTTTTATTATTATGATATTACCCCAGTTTTGAGCTGTATTTACCTTACCAGGATCATTATCATCGATATTATCGACGATATCAACAACTAATCCATCAGCGGGGGCGATTATTGGTTTCCTGTAGCAATAGAAATTCTCAGAATGATGCGAAAGTAAATCATTTGTTCTCATTCTCTCATCAACAACCACAAAATCCACTGCTTTGCCCCATTCCCCTATATGTGTGTACAGTCCGTCATATCCCTGACTCACTGTCCATTCTCCCCAGAATGGCAGATGGAGAGGGAAATTGTTACTTTTTGATAACCTGTCTGCATTATTTATATATGTATAAAGATTTATTTCGGGCGAAAAATGCTGGACAGGTGTGAGTACAAGCTTTCCCGCTTTTACTCTTAAAATAAGAAAATAAACGAACAATATGGTGATAATTGAAAATGGTAAAGAGAATAACGGCAGATTAAAACTTCCCAATATTTTCCTCATAAACAATAATATGAGCGAAGTAAGAGGGATAAGTAATACAATCCAGAAAAATGACTGGCGGGAAGGAATTACGAAATATCCTCCGATAGCAATCGCTACCAGAATATAATTTGCACCGATATTATAAAAACTGAAGCTTGCAATATCCGAACCAATGAAATGGGCAAACATCCATGCAGAAACAAAGCCTGTAACAGACAAAAGGAATGTAATCCGCGAACTGATCAATAATGCAATTACAATCAATATTCCGGCCAGGAGGTTATCCTGGAAAAGAATAGAGCTCATTGATCTCAGATAAACAATAACAATTTTATTTAATGGCAGATTATTCACTGTCTGATAGAAATCAAGTAAAGGTTTACCTCCAATAGCGTACATTTCATTCATCCAGAAAACGTTCCTCTGAGTTAATCCCAGATTTGAAAACTGACCAGAGGGAAGTAAGACAAACCAAAAGGCGATTACAAATGGGATACTCAGAAAAGGTAATCCGTACTTGCCCAGCCATCCGCTAAATACAACTGATAAGATCAGACTGAACAAGGCTGTAAGTATAAGTATTACGAAAAACACTAATCCTGGTTCGAAAAATGTACCAAGTCCTATTCCTGCAAGTAGTGCATTAAAACTAAATATTCCCTGCCTTAACAAGGTCTTGTCAAACCCCATCCGGTATGCAATGAAAATCGCTGTTAATACAGCAATCAGACCACTTAATCCTGCGAAAAAATTAAAGAANGTTACTATCAGTATTATAAATGCAAACNGTTTGAAGTTNAAGAAAAAAATGACCGAATAGCTGTTCAATACGGCGGGAAATATTGTATCTCTAAATATGAAGTAAGAACGTCTCATGTTAATAAACCTTGCTATCAGGGAAGATTTTTAAGATGACTGGGAATATACTCGCTGGATTGAAGTAGACTGAGCGATTCAGCTTTTCTAATAATATGCACATTGTTGTTGAGATCTATCAGGACAACATTTGGCCTTAATGTGATGAACTGCATCCATTGAGTCATATTATAGGCACCCACTTTATGAACTACAACATGATGTCCTTTTTCAAGAATAGGCAGATTTATGCTTTCGCGAATAATATCTATATTCATACAAAGAGGACCATAGATTGCCATATCCTCTGTCTGCTGTCCCATTTCCTGGGCAGGACTGATTTTATGATCATACCAAAAGGAGGTAAATAAAAGGTTAANTCCGAAATCGAGAATAGTNGCTCTTCTGCCGTCAGAAAGACGTTTGTTTGTAAGAACGGTACCCAGCAGGTATCCGGCATCATCAATTAGAGCCCTTCCTGTTTCAAGAATAAGCAATGGTAAATCTTCCAGTCGATATCCAAAGTTCAGAATCGTTGTGGTTATTGCATCAGCAAACTGATCGATGGAAGGAACAGTATCTGATCCAGCCATATAGGCCCCTTTCAGGGTATTTGTTGAGGGAAAGCCGCCCCCCATGTCGAGGTATTCAATCGACTTTCCAAACTTATTTTTTATGCTTTGGGCAAGCTCACACAGTTTTGCTGTAGCAACAGAATAGGCATTTGGAACAAGAACAAACGTTCCGATATGACAATGAAGCCCGACAAGTTCAATATTTCTGTCATTCATTATTCGTGTAACAGCGCTCCATGCCTGTCCATTTTCCATGTTAAACCCAAAACGGTCCCATAAAGGGTAGATACCGGAATCAACATTGACCCTTAGTGCAACTCTTGGTTTCAGGTTATGTTTTTCACTTAGTTCAATAATTGAAAATAGTTCATCAAGATGATCAATGTGAATAAGCGAATTATTCCGGGCTGCAGTAAGAATATCTTCATTTGTTTTTATAGGTCCATTGAAAATGATTTTATTTCCCGGAACACCATTTTCAATAGCTTTGTTATATTCAAATCCCGATACCACTTCTGCCCATGAACCTTCCTGATGAAAGATTCTGCATACGGCATCGAGATAGTTGGTTTTATACGACCATGCAAATTGTACTTTTGGATAACGGGTTTTAAGAATCCTTGTGGCATTTTGAAAATTGCGCCGTATTTGTTTTTCTGAAATCACGAAAAGAGGTGATCCGTATTTTTTTATTAAAAGTTCTACTGGATTGGATTCAATTTGAATAACGGGCTCGAATTCTGATTGTGAGCCAAATTTGTTCATAAAACCCATGTTCATCTTCTTAATAACAGGATGTTCATATATCAGTTTTCCCATAGTTTAGTTTTTGATTTGCAAAATCGTCTAAAGTTCGCCGGTCCCCGAAATCTCCTGAAAATCTGTAATATCAATTATAAGATCCCATGAATAACGGATAAATACTTTTCCGACTTCATATTTTTTAAATGGAATAACTTTTTGCCCAAGTGCCAGTTTCACAAGTGAAGCCGGTTGATTTTGACCTGCCGCTGCACTTAGATAGATCCAGGCAGGGAAACGAGGATTAACCTCCATAATAAATGGTTTACCATCGGATGACATCATTATTTCAAGCTCACATCCTCCCCTCCATTTTGTAGCTTTAACAAATTTCTCAGCAATCTCAATAAGAGACGGATCCTCAATAGTTATTCCAGCCCATGCCTTCCCTTTGTCAGTTATATAAAGCTTTCGCATTGGAATAATACTGATAGTATTACCCCTACCATCACCCAAAAGAGCTACGTTAATTTCTGTCCCCGAAATAAACTTCTGGATTATCAGAGGGAGCCCCCATTTAGCCTGAAGCTTATAAAATGTTTTTTCAGCATCTTCGATTGTTTTACAAATTACTGCATCGTAGTATTTCCCTTTTAGTACAATCGGATAACTGAATTTCTCAGCAGCTTTTACTAATTCTCCTATCTGAAATATTACTTTGTCAGGAGGTATGGGGAAGTCGTTCTTCCTTCCAAATCGTGAGAGATTAACTTTGTCGCGGGCTTCAAATTCCTCAAGCGTTGGTAAAAAAGTGCTGATTCCAAGTTTCTTAAGTTCAACACTTATTTTAATGAAATTTGAAAGTTCCGCATCAAAATTGGGAATCAGAACATCTATATTTTCAATATTTGTGATGTGCCTTAATCTTTCAAACAATACGTCAGTGCCCGCTGAGGGATAGGGAATCTGATATGTTTTGTCAACCATATCGTGCATGTAAATACCAGGTTCAAGTGATTCGTAAGACAACCCTATAATCCTTACTTTAAAATCCTTACATTCTCTTATGGCACGTATCACAGGAATTCCGGGCCCCGGACTATCAATCGCATTCAGAGCGGTAACCGCAATTACTACTTCTTGCTTTTTATCCTTTTCTTTCACTCAAGATCATTATTGAATGGATTCTATAAATCACTTTTCTAAAAGATTGTGACCATATAACTGAGAAATAAAATCCTCAAGATCTTTTTCAAGCTGGCTTTTCTCAACCTGATATCGTATTGAGATATTTTCAATAACTTCCTCAAGTGATTTATTTTCCTTAAACATCGAAAGTATCTCTGCTCCAATATTATTTACAGAAAAAGAATCGCCGGTTCCGGGGTTAAATATAAAACCGGCTTCACTTGTAGCTATGTTTTTTTTCAGTTTCATATTTGGCAACAAATAATATTTAATAAAGTTAGATACAAAATTAATAGCAACCACAATGGGAAATAATGAAATCCATGAATTGACAATATTCCTAAACAGAAAAGGCAATATTATCACTTAACAGCTCATGATTTCAGAAGGAGATCAGTAGAATGAGAAAAGCGAAGAGATGATTCAATGCGAATACATATTCCGAAACCGTACCTGCTCGTACAATCTTAAAATACATTAGTAATTCAGATATTGCCGGAATTTATGAAAGTAAAAATATATTCTGCGATACTGGAAAGGAGTTAAAATACATTTGCATTTATCCAGTGAATTTGACATTATATTGGCAACAGAAGGCACATAATACNTTCCCTGATCGTCCCTGGTTGTACCAATGTATTTACATGTATCAATAACCTGGTTGAGAAGATCAGGATCTGCATAAGTATCGCAAATAAAATCACCGCTCACAGAACAGTTTGATTCATCTGCCAATTCCCTGCCTCCTTCAGTTTCGTGTGTCGAAAGTAATCCCATAAAATGTCCCAGCAATGTTGAAAGAGAAGTTCCGATTGCATAATTCTTGTCGAGAAAAATATAATTACTGTCAGCAACATCCGGAAAATAAGTGAACCCATAACTTCTTAATAGTCCGAGTTTTACTGAATCCACAAGAAAAAGATTTATCCTGTTACTGATCGAGTATTTGGTTAAAAGTTCTTGTCTNAACTTATTGTAAGTAATAAATGAATAATTGTAATCGTTGATATGATCAATGGAATCTATAAAAAATTGTATCCCGGCATTTTTAAAATAGCTGTTTGCTGAAACAACACTACTTTTTATATTTGATATTGTCACTTCTTCCGATCCTTTTATATTCATTACTATATGAACCCGGATAGGTATATTTGCCAGAATATTTACAGTTTTCAGATCAAATGGATAGGATTTTTCTTCATTATAATTGCTGATAAGTTTTGCGATAAAAGATTGAGTAGCATTGACACCATCTGGCAACTGACCACAAGCTATGTAATTGATTAATACAAGTGATAAAATCACGAGATATTTTTTTTTCTTATTCATGGCAGCAATTTTTTTCATATTTCATTCACTGTTACCGGAAGTAGATATCTCTCCAACAATTTTTATTTCTGTTCTCCGGTTCAGCTTCCTACCTTCAGGATTATCAGTCCCATCATTATTAGTATTCGGTGCAATCGGAATACGCATGCCATAGCCTTTAGCGACCATCCTCTCATCCGAAATCCCCTTTGAAATAAGATAACTAACAATAGTCTCCGATCGTTTTTGTGACAGCTTAATATTATACTGATCTGTTCCAAGACTATCGGTGTGTGAACCAATTTCTATAATTCCCGCCGGAAATAAATTAAACAAAGGCATCAGCATTGTATCAATTGTCTGTCTTGAAGAATCACTGAGTCTATATTTATCAAAATCATAGTAAATATTGATCCGTACGGAAACTTTGGGTAAATATTTAATTTTTGTCGTTCCGATATTAATTGTGTCAGAGCAATCCTTATTATAAGTGCTTACAGGTATATTTTTCTCGAGAAAGCCATAATTTTTTACCTGAATTTTATAACTTCTATTACGTTCCAGATTAAAATGATAGTTCCCCTCTCTATTAGTAGTCGTTTTTGATATAAGAATTTCGTCATTCTCCTTGTCATCTTTTAAGTATAGTTCCACAGGAACATCCTCTAAAGCGGAATTATTTTCAGGATATTTGAGTCCGAGGTGGTATTTCTCATTCAGAGAATTATAAAACTCAAAATTTATATCATTTTTTATAGTCCCCCATGAGCTGATTTCCAAGCATTCATTGATTTTAAAAGAAAATATATCATCGCAACAGGTACCATTATTTAAAGTCATCGAACCCGGACGGTTGGAACAAAAGAATCCTTCTTTATTATTCTTCAGAATTGAAAAATAATAATCATCAAATGAGGAATTTATTGGTTTAGGCATTGGAACAGCCTCTGCCCATTTTGTCAGGGAACCCTGTGTTTTAAAAATATCATACCCTCCTAGCTCGTTTTTCCTGCCTCTGGAACTGAAATATAGCGTATGTGTTGAGATATCATAAAATGGAGAACACTCATCACCAGGTGAATTAACTTTATTCGAAAGATCAAATTCCCTTTTGAATTTATTGGTTTTTTTATCGTGTTCAACCGCCCAGATATCCAGGCCTCCTTTACCTCCCGGTCTGTTGGATACAAAGTACAAAATATAATTCCCGGTTCTCAGATTCTTTCCAACTGCAGGTTGAGTAGAAGTATAGTTTTCCTGATTAATCGGATATGGCAGTTTTTCAGCCTTTTGCCATTGTCCATCAATGAAATGGCTTACATAAATTTCACTTATATCAATGTTTTGCCAGTTTTTACGCAATCGCGTATAAAATAAAGTTTGACCATCTTCAGATACTACTGCATTTCCTGTATTGAATTCCGGATCGTTTATTTCACCTTCAAGAAGGCCCTTTTTTTCCCATTTTCCGTCAATTCTTTCTGCTTTATAAAGTTGTCTTATTGGTTCTATCTGTTTCGAAGGATCAGAATAGATTGCCCCATAAATCATNGTCTTATCATCAACAGGAAATGGAGAAAAATCGATATCAGTATGATTTAAAGCATCTCCCTGATGAGTGATTGTAATGTTGTTATCAGAGCCCTGGTTATTTTTTGCCCACTCTGAATTTGCCGCATAGATCAAGGCCAATCGCCTGTAATTTAACTTATCCTTCTTCACCCTGTAAAATTTCTTGAACTTTGCAAACGATTCTATTGCATTATTATATATCTCGAGGTTCATGCAAGCTATTCCTTTCTTGTAATAAGCCAGGGCATACTGCCTGGGATTTAAAATAATTACGGAGTCAAAATATTGATTAGCCCTTGCATAGTTCCTTGTTTCAAAATAAAGAGTTGCCAGCCGGTACTTCGATTTAATATCTTTGTTTTTGTAGGAAAGGTAACGACTGTAATATTCAATAGCATTATATATATCTTTCTTCCTGTCATAACTGATCGCCTTTGATTTTAGTTCGCTGATTACTTTCTCATTTGAATCATTTAAATGAACCACTGCACTTATATTAGCCGAATGGAGGAAAAAACATGAAAGCAGTAAAATCAAATTCGTATTGAAAACAGGTTTAATTCTATATATCATTCCGTTGTAACCCATCATACATTAATCTCTTAATTTATAATATAACAGGGCTGATTTGCATTTTTCTGAGAATGCTTACCGCCAGTATATACTAATGATATTTCAAATGCCCCGGCGCAATTCGTGATTGTACTCAAAGGTGAGATATTAAAATCATATGTGATCCCCATATTGAACTTCATGAATTCCGCTCCACATCCTAAAATTAACGCATCAATATCACGCAAAGGATTTAATCTGAACATAGTTACGGCATAAAGCTTTTTTACCGGGACAGTGAAATTGTTTATTGAATACTCCCCTATGCTTCCAAGCAGGAATTCCTGGGCCCCAGGAGTATAACTATATAACAGGCTTGGGATCAGATCCAGCCTGTTGTTGACCGGAACTATTACATTACCTGCAAAATTCAGTTTCATTGGCAGCCTGATTCCTGATGAAGAAGTTGAAAATTTTTCCACAGGCATATTGACATGACTGACTGAAATACCTGCAGATGGCATTAGTTGATTGATAAGTGTTCGCCAGAATATTCCCACATTTAAATCGAAATAGTGTAATTCCTGACCCAGACCAGATTCGAGGCTGGGAAGAGATGCATTAAAGATGAGAGTTGATAGATCAAACTGTGAATCGAAAGTCAGACCATTTAGATTAAAGGATCTGGAAACATAACCGGGCTGAAAACCAATTGTAATTTGCTGATTATTAATTATTTTAGAATAACTAAACGAAAGCATGAATTCATTTGCCGACAAATTGAATGAGGAAGACCGGTCGTGAAATACAAATGCACCGATGCCAAAGGATTGATTTGAAATAATTAGTTTCTTGTCGATTGAAGTACTGATAGTCTCAAAAGGAGCACCAACCGTTGCCCATTGGTTTCTGTAAATAGTTGCAATTCTAAAATTCTCACCTGACATTCCTGTATTTGCAGGATTTGTCAATAACGGGGCGGCATAAAACTGTGAAAAATGAATATCCTGTGCATGCAGATTTACTACATGAAAAATCATAAGAATAACAGTCAGAAATAACAAATGACAATATCTAAGTTCAGACCTATTTGAATTATATATGAAGCAGGATAGCATCAGCTTATTTTGATTTAAAATGATTGATAGAATCGCAATATCTTATTTTAGCAGTAAAAATTCTCCTCTCTTTTCGAATTTATNTCCATGAAGCGTTTCGGCTTTTACCTTATATATATAAGTATCAATGTTTTGTAAATGTCCATTAACAGTTCCGTCCCAGCTTTCGTTAATATCATCAGTTGAAAAAACAATTTCCCCCCAGCGATTGAATATTTTCAGATTGAAACTTTTTATGTTGTTCCATTTAAACCTGAATTCATCATTATTGGAATCACCATTTGGAGTGAATGCCGAAGGCGCTTCGAGGTAGAAATCTTTGATTACGTTAATAAGAAACTTCTCNGCAAAGTCAAAACAGTTGTTATTTGTTTCAACGGTGTAAGTGGTGGTTTGTACAGGAGAAACCCATGGATTATTACAATGGAGACATGAAATTTTTTCATCGGGTGACCAAGAATAATTTACGTTGCTGGTAGATGTCAAAACAATCAGCTGGACTTTTTCGCCGATATAAATTGTTGTATCTCCAAGTGGTGACCTGGTTAAGTCAAATGGTTGATTTACCATTATTTTTTTCATCTGGCTTGAAGAACATCCATAAGTATTCGTAACCGTTGCCGTATATGTTGTTGTACTGGTTGGCGATACTCTAGTTGTAAAGGATATAACATTGCTTACTCCTGAAGTAGGAGACCATTTTATCGCATCGCCAGTAGCTTGTGTCACACTTAGGGAAATGGATTTTGCACCTGAACAAAGAATTGAATCTCCTGAAATTGTAAAGACAGGGAGAGCTGCTACTGTAAATGTTTTAGTCAATGTATCGGAGCATCCACTGATATCGCTTGCTATGAGTCGTATATTATAATTACCGGTTTTGTCGAAAAGAATATTACTAAAATTATAACTGGTTGATTTTTTGACATTGTCGATAGCCCAGTTCCATGAAGTTGAATAAAGAGAAGTATTAAGAAGATTCAGCTTATTCCCATAACAAACAANCAGACTGCTGTCGCTGGTTCTGAAATTGGCTTTTACATTTGCAACATAAAGTGTATCAAGATAACTGATTGCATGGCAAGTCCCGCTTATCAACTGGATCGATGGGACAATTTTCCCCCTTGAGGTATACCTGTGCGAAGCAGGATTATTTGTTGTAGTGCTTCCATCGCCAAACAACAATTTCCATGAATCTACCTTTGTTAATGAATCAATATTAAAAGTGACTAAATCATTGTAGCAAATTTTATCGGGTGAAAAAGTAACAACTGCATTTGGTCCTGAAATCTTTATATTTTTGGAATTGGTTGCATTACAACCATTTAATGTCGTTACCTTGAGCCTGGCTAAATGATTACCCGGTTTGGTAAAGGTATAGTTTATATTATTTGAGCTTCTATCACTCAGAACATTTGAATCGAATGTCCACAGATATTGGACTGCCTGGCTGTCTATTGAATTATTATGAATAAAATTCACTGTATCGGGGTAACAATAAAATACACTGTCGCTGACTGTGAAATTAGCATTTGCTTTTTCCACAGAGATATATTTTGATTTTGTAAGAGTATCGCGACAGCTCTCCTTGGATGCTGCCAGTGATACGCTGAATGTTCCTGCGGTGGTATAGGTGTGGGTATTGGTGGTGGTTGAGTTAGTACCGTCTCCAAAGTCCCAGTATAGCTTTGTCAGTGTGGAATCCACAGGAGTAAATTTAATTGTACCACCTAAACAAATTGCCTTATCATCAGCCTGAAAATCGGTGTTTATCGCTATAATCTGAATTGGGATCGAATAATTACTGTAACATTGATGGGCGTCAGAAACAGTCAAAGTGGGATAATATGTCTTTTGTATTGTATTAGAATATTTATGGGCAATACTTATGCTCTTAGTGCTATCAGTTGTTTTATCTCCAAAATTCCAGATCCAGTCAACAATGGTATTGTCAGTTGAGGTATTTTTAAAATTTATTGTCATCTCAGTTACACAACCCGATGTTTTATCAGTTGTAAAGCTTCCCGAAGGTTTAAAAACCTTAACCACCTTTTTTATTGTATCAGTACACCCGTTGTCAGCTGTTACAACCAGATTTATTGTGTCGGTCCCCTTCGAAGTATATACATGGCTGTAAGTTCGTGAAAAAGTTCTTGCCGGAGGGGAATCGTCTCCAAAATGCCATAAAAACCCTTCATTAAAGCAATTATTTATATAATCCTTTGATGAAGATGCATTAAGATGTAATGAATCACCTGCACATAGTATGGTATCACTCAGAATAAAATCTGCCAGCACCTGTCGGACATTCAGGATCTTAGTTTTTATCAATGTGCAGCCGGAAGTATTGTCGGTTGCAGTAAGTTTTGCGGTATAATTCCCTCTGGTAGGAAAGACATACCTGGGTGAAATAATATTATTAAAAATAACGGTATCAATATTCCATGTAANTGATGTTGCAGGTTTTATATCCGATTTAAAATGATAGATCAAAGAGCTGTCGCAGCTAAAGGTTTCGCTAAAATTGCCAGCTGGTCCATTAATTTTTAATATGTTGTTTTTGGTTGTAGCAGAGAGACAACCATTATAATCCACCTGAAGAGTTATATTTTTATAACCTGTGGTATCTGAATATACTGTAATTACAGTATCCGGCTTTGAATTAAAACTGAGGTCAAAAAGATTGGAAGATTTGAAACGCCACATATTCACAAGTGAATTATCACTTACAGTCCCTGTCAGATGAATACTTCCCCCGTTACAAACCTCAGCAGGTGCAACAGTTAAATCCGGCACCAGTTTATCACCTGCAACAATCTTGATGACCTCAGATATATCTTTACAACTACCACTTTTAACTGTTTCCGAAACATAATATACTCCCGGAGTTTTAATTGTATATTTTACGGGCAACTTGTTTAAAGCAGTAACTGAATCCTTCCCTATCTTGTAAGTATATGAATTTAAACTAAATAACGATTTGCTGCTATCTGAAAAAGTTATTGTCAAAGGAACACAACCTGAGACCTTATCGGGCATAAACCGGGCAACAGGCGGTGATATGGTAACATAACTGGTAATAGAATCGTAGCAGGCCCCGCTATTGTATGCAACTAGTTTAAATGGTAGTTTAATTGTATTTATTTCATGATTGTAAAGTTGCTGGTAGGTTTCTGTCACCAGATCATTCTTCGTAATTGTATAGGAAGTGGTCTTTACATTTGAAATCAGTTTGTTCGAAAGGTACCAGGAAAAACCATCAGCATTTTCCGATGAATTTGTCAGGGTTACCTGCGATGGTACCGAGCAAAACAGGGTGTCATTCATTGAGAAACGTGCCTTAATATAAGTTTTTGTGAATGATACGTCGGTACTATCGGTGCAATAAGAACTTTTACCATATACCAGTTTAACGCTAAGTGTCCCTGACCCTGTAACCAGATAGGTTAATGTATCATTACCATGCACGGTTGAGGTAGTACCATTATCAGTAATTCTCCAGGTATAATTGGGCAAATCGGCAGACGAATAAACAAATTTATAAGTACCATCGCACAGATAGGATTTGGTAACGATATTGTTTTTGGCATTGTAAACTGATATAGTCCCTTTTGTGTACCCTATTGCGATGTATGATTTTTTAAGTAAGGAATCGGAACAGCCGAATTGATCTGTTGCTTTTAGTTTAACATTGTAACTGCCTTTTGAATTGTATACTGATGAATTGCTCAGATCTGTTGAAGTACTCCCATTACCAAAATCCCAGTGATAGCTCAGTTCTGATGATCCTTTAGATAAATTGGTAAACGATACATTAAGTGGCGGAGAACATGCGAATGTATCAGATGCAGCAAAATTGACTTTTGGTTTATCTGNTACAGTAATTAATTTATCAGACTCATAAGTACTGGAACAGCCATTTTTATCAGTTACTTTTAAAATCAGATCATAGGTGCCGACACTGGTATAAGTAAACTGAACAGGTGTACCCTCTTGACTATCACCGGTTCTGAAATCCCATAAAGTTGTTGTAATATCCGATGAGCCCGGAGTAGAAGTACTTTTATAATTAACCAGTAAAGGTGGACATCCAGTTACTTTATCAGCGGAGAAATTAGCAGTCGGACCCTTGTATATTGATATCACAGTGCTTTTAATATCGGTAGTTTTAGTACTCCCATCATAGACCGTGAGAGTTACTGTATATTTTCCGGCTTTAGAATATACCTGTTCCTGTGCTGAATAATCAGTTGTTGAGTTAACCGAACCCTGTCCAAAATCCCAGGTGTAAGTAACCAGTGTCCCTCTTGAGGAACTATTGGTAAACATTATAATGGTGGGCGCGCAGTTACTTAGCTTTGTATAGCTGAAATTAGCTGTACTAATACCATTTGCTGGAATAATAAAAACCTGTAAAAGCAATATTATAAGGTAATATTTTGATTTTATCATTCTCATATCAGGCAGCAATATTCAATTTAACGATACCAGAATTCTTTGCCTCCACATCGGGTACTTGTAGAAGCAGATTTAGATGGGATACGATATTCAAGCATAATCTCATGTGTGGTGTTTTTAGCATACCTTGAGAGAAAGCTTTGATCATATGCATATCCAACCCTTAAATATGATGAGATCATAATTCCGCATAGTAATGTGATATCGTGCGAAGTGCGGTATGTCAATCCAAAATCTAAAACTTCCTGTGGCCCCTTCACAGACCTTTTAAGAATTCTTTCCATATGTTTAAGCCGGAAAGTAAAATTTGCTTCCAGAACAGTAAGATTATATCTGTTTACTACCTGCACTCCCACACTATAGGAATACGATTTCAGATCATCATTTTTGTATATAGCATATCCATAGCGGTGATTTGTATTCAAAAAAAGAGTATCTGACTTTCCAATAGACAACAAATGTGTGGAAGAAAGACCATAAATACAATGAGCATTTTGAAATTCAAATCCCACATTAATGTCGGGTTGAGTGGTCTTTTTATAGTTATAATAGAGTGAAGGATCTGTGGCAGTTTCAGCTTCAAACTTTGAACCATCGATGGTTCGTGTAAAAATACCGCCTGAGAGTCCCATGGATAATGCCCATCCATTTTTCTTTGCAATACGGAAAGCATACGTCAGCATAGGATTGAAAGACAAAGTAGCTCCGATATTGTCATTTACAACAGACAACCCCAAGGCTGACCGCATACTATGAAAATACTCCGAAGCCTGAACATTGTATACAACAGGTGCACCATCAATACCCAACCATTGATGTCGCGTGTTGCAAAAAATGTATAGATAATCTGTGCGCGCAATGAAAGCAGGATTATAATTAGCCCGGTTATTCCAGTGCGTAGCCATNCTGATATCTGTCTGTGCTGCTATATTCATACCTGAAAAAAGGAAGATCGTCATTAATATATATGCATAGTGNCTCCTCATTCTATACGGTCTATCTAATCAGGGTTATGTAGCCCTTCTTGATATGAATGTTATCTCTACTGTCACAATAATAAATCAAATAAAAATAGGTGTCGGGATCGGAAGGCTGTCCGTTATGCAATCCGTTCCAACCAGTATTTCCCTTAAATATTTGTATACCATTTCTGTCGATTATTTCTAATTCAAATCCTGGCATAAAAACATCATTTATCCCATCCCCATTAGGAGAGAATACATTTGGAACAAACGGAACAATATCAATATACTTGAAAGAGCTGTCAACGCAACTATGCTCTGATTTTGCCATAAGCGTTATTGTATAATACAATATTGAATTGGAAACATTATATGCATGCTGAATCACAGAGCCTGTCTCAGATAAACCATCGCCCATATTCCAATTGTATTGTACCCCTTTTTCCTGAGTAATACTACCGTTCAGTAAATTATGCCTGCTATCAATTGCATTTGGAGAGAGTGAAAAATTTACAACTGGTAAAGCGTATGCTGTTACATTGAAAGTTCCTGACTTTTCACATCCACGTGCATTCGATCCTATAACTGTGTATTTTCCAGCATTTGATACAGTAATTGAGTCATTTTTGCTTCCAGTGTTCCAAGAATAGCTGACAGCGTCTCCCGATACGGAGAGAATAACTTTGGCACTACCACAGATTGTAGTGTCACCCTGTGTGACGAGTTTCCAGTCGGGTTCCTCAGTTATGGTTTTATAAATGGTATCTGAAACACATCCAGTACTGGAATAACCAAGCAACCAGAATGTTCCTCCCGGAGAGCCTATTTCAATTGAATCCGCTTTCGAACCGGTATTCCACTTATATTCCCAGGCGCCGTAAGCTTTAATATAGGTAGTAAGATCCGGGCAATAGGTTGACTCGCCAGTTATACCAACAAGAGGTGGTGAAAAAGATTCAACATCTTTGGTAAGTGTATCCTTACATGTCGAAGGCAGGTCGGACACTATCAGGGTTACCTTGTGCATGCCTGAAGTACTGAAAGTAAATGGAGGATCTTTTAATGTAGATGTTTTCTGGTTGGACTCAAAATTCCAGAGATATGATAGAGTGCCGTGATTTGTTGTGGAAAGATCGGTAAACTGGACTGTATTGGATTTACAGTCAATCATGAAATCGCTAAAATCAGCTTTCGGAGTATATTTGACGATGGAAGACTTTAGTGTTATGACACATCCTGTAGCCGAGGTCATTGTACATGAATATACTGATTTCTCCATTGGCACACTTACTTTGAGTGTTTTTACGGAATCAAGTACAGTTCCACTACTGTTTGTCCATTTGTAACTTTCAAAACCGTCGGGCGCTGTGAGACTGGCCACAGAATCTGCAGTGCAGTACTTCACCCCAATAACCAGAGGACGGCATTCAGCCAAAAAGTAAGCATAACCATAATGGTATCTTTGGTTGCAATCGGCTGACATAAATTCAATGGTAATAGTCTGGCCCATATATTTCAGAAGGTTAGCCCCTACAGAAGTCCAATCCCTCCACATAACCGGATCCCTCGAACCTGTTGGTGTATAGGCAATAAAACCTTTCACATTTTTATTCGATGAATACACATCGTAATTCGAGCAATCTGTCAAAGTATTGCCTTTACTGTCGTAAAGAGTAAGCTTAAATCGAGGTTCATTTAATGCTGTGTGATCGCTGGCGTATTGCAAAACCAGAGCGAATTTAAATATTAGAAGTGCATTGGTCGAATCAATGGTCATGGTATATCTCAGACTCTGTTCCCAACACCTGGGATTACCGTCTGAACTAATTATCTCATCTCCCAACCGCGCAGAATACAAATATCCTTTAGGTATTTTCTTTAATGCATATCCTGTGTTAGCATCATAAGCTGTCGTATCAGACATAATTGTCTGTCTCCTGTTGATAATACCAACCACCTTACTTGAATTTATCGACGGCACGAGCTCACTATATCTCCATGTATATCCAGTCCAATTTGTAAAATTACCAAGCTCAAACCCAAGATTCTTACAATAGTAATCCTGTGAGTGCAACACAGTACATCTACACAAGTTGACCAGAAAGAAAAGAAAAAGGACCTTTATTACTTTCATTTCATAGAGCTCTATTAACCATGTCAGATTCAGGATAAAAAGCTACCGGAAAAAAACTTCCTTTATAAACCTATAATTTCTGATTGAGTAGTTTTATAAGTATAATTTTAATTTTATCTGCCTTCACCTGTTGATATGCAACTGAATAATCTAAATTAAACTAATATCAATAAGACTATAATTAATACCAGTTGCACCAAACTAGAAATTGCAAAACATTTTGACAAACTAATTCAACAGAATGAATGATTTTCAGACCAGAAAGCAATAATTTAACTGCGAATCACTTTAAGGATCAGGAATTACCTTAAATATCAATTTTAAAAAATTGAACCGGGAAAAGATCGTTATTTATGTGAGGTTAAGACTCATTCACTATAAGTCCGTCTTTAATCTGTAACACCCTGTCCGACATAGATGCCAGCTGGCGATCGTGAGTTACAATAATTATTGTCTGCCCAAAGGTATCCCGTAGTTTAAAAAACAGCTTATGGAGCTCATTTTTATTCTCCGTATCAAGATTTCCTGAAGGTTCATCAGCAAGAATGACAGAAGGATTGTTTACAAGGGCACGGGCAACGGCTACCCGTTGTTGTTCTCC
>JGI20214J51650_10000336_pt1 | contig 29502 bp, 18 predicted proteins | sample WetSurMetagenome_FD_51650 | JGI IMG/M metagenome (IMG submission 51650) | reverse complement strand
CTCTGTCGCGACCTCCTTCAGGAATGGCATTACATATTTCGGATGATTACTTCCGGGATCTCCACCGGGGAAAAATACCCCGTCGAGCCTTGGACAATTTTTGTAAAACTCAGCATGCTTTTTCACCTCTTCCTTAAATTTAATATTGTCAGAAAGATCTATATCAGCAGGCGTCCATACCCAGTAATCAAGACCATAGCTATCACATATTTCACTCATTCTTAAGTTCATCTCATCTCTTGGGATCTTCATGTTCGGACCCAATGGGCCATCCTGAAAAGGGATGTTCTCAATGCAGTTTGCTCCAAACAGGGCTAATTCTCTGATGTACTTTTCATACTGACCGACTGACCAGGCATCCCATGAATTTGCCGTATTACGATAACCCAGCTGATGTCCGCGAATCTCATAAACAGGAGAGGAGGCAACCTCATTAGTCTTATTGAAAGATATTTTATTTTTTGAAAGTCCGGCTGTTCTTAAAAACTGCCCGACAGCAAATATCACTCCGCGTTCATCAGCACCAATCAGCCAGAGAATATCCCTGCCATCAGATTTGTCAAGGCAGATCCTGAAACCTTCAACTTTATTTTCCGGAAGGTTTTCACCTTTCCTTTTAGGTACCAATATTCCGTTTACCTCTTTATCATTGGTGTATGCAATAGCTATGGCTGTAAATTTTCCTTTGTTTGGGGACATCCTCAGGTCAATGGAGGTCCTCTGAAATATTTCCTCCTTCAGTAACCTTATGACAGTTTCCCTGAGAGGGGAGGCAATTCCCGAAGAAACAAAAATTTCAGCTTTACTTAAATCTGCTGTTTGTGCTGAAACAACCTCCGTGATCATAAACAGAACAGCTATCTGTAAAAACCTGAAATCAGTAAAAAGAAACTTCATATTCATTAAATCCTCTCATTTTTAAATTAATATCTGAAATTCCAAATCAGCACATTCAGCTTGTTTTATTATGTACAGTTTTATTAATTTTAGAGTTCACTGTTTTGATTATCAAATATATTTAAACGGTACCAATTTATTTGATGAGTTTTTATCTTTTCAATAAAGTTTTTTAACTCATTCAATGAATTTAAATACATTTAATGGAAAGGAATTGTGAATTATCTATAGAAATTGAGTAAGATATAAGAAGTCCTTAAGAATAAAAGATTATTACTTTGTATAAAGGAGCATTACTAAGAAATATTTAACAGGTTTATGAAATAATAACAGTTAATCAGTTTTAGTTATGGTACGATTTACCCTTTTCTTTGTCGGTATTCTGCTATCTGTTCCCTGCTTCACACAGGAAAAAACATTTGACCTGATGCCTGTTCCTCAAAATGTGAAATCAACAGGTGATGGTTGTCGTATAGTAAAAGGCTTTTCAATCGGGGTGACCGGAAATCCGGGTGACCGTGTATATAAGGAAGCATCAAGGGCATTGCGGAGACTGGATAACCGTGTCGGATTGTTTTTTAAGCAGGGAAATATAACAAAAACAGACAATAATGTTTCAGCGAGCCTCGTCATAGAGGTAAAACAGCCGGCTCAGCTCAGATTATATGAAGACGAGAGCTATCAGTTGCGTTCGGGATCTAAGCAGGTCAGGATTACAGCCAATACTGATTTTGGAGCTATTCGTGGTTTAGAGACACTCCTTCAATTACTCAGCGTTGACGAACAGGGTTACTATTTTCCGGGAGTTGAGATAAGTGATAATCCCCGTTTTCCATGGAGGGGTCTTTTGCTCGATATTACCCTGCACTGGATGCCAATGGATGTTGTAAAACGGACACTCGATTGCATGGCATCCGTAAAAATGAATGTTTTACATCTGCATCTTACAGAAGATCAGATGTTTGGAATTGAATCCAAAGTATTTCCCCGACTACATGAAGTTGGAGCAGAAGGGAATTATTATACCCAGGAGGAGATGAAGGAAATCATTGCATACGCTGATCAACGAGGTATCCGCATAATACCGGAGTTTGATATACCTGGGCATTGCACATCCTGGTTAAAAGCATATCCTGAGCTGGCAAGCGTGAAAAGAGACTATGAATTGCAACGGTATTTTGGTGTTTTTGACCCTGCATTGGATGTTACTAAAGATTATACATACGAATTTCTGGATAAGCTGTTTACCGAGATGTCGCAGCTTTTTCCTGATGAGTATTTTCATATTGGTGGTGATGAAAATACAGGTAAGGATTGGTCCCGGAATCCTGATATAAAAGCTTATATGGATAGGAAGGGTATGAAAACTTATCGTGATCTGGAAACAGAATTCATACAACGTTTGCTGCCTGTTCTTAAGAAAAATGGTAAAAAGATGATGGGTTGGGATGAGATTCTAAGGCCGGGTGTTCCAAAGGATATTATGATCCAGTCGTGGCGCGGGAACGAATCACTTGTTGATGCAGCTAAAAGAGGGTATACGGTTTTGCTCTCATCAGGGTACTATATCGATCTGATACAACCTGCCGACTTTCATTATCTTGTCGATCCTATACCCGCCAACACGGTTCTGACAGCTGAACAACAGAAATTCATTGTTGGCGGAGAAGCCACAATGTGGACCGAACATGTTACTCCTGAGACGGTTGACTCGAGAATATGGCCCCGTACTGCAGCTATAGCAGAAAGATTGTGGTCTGCCTCCACGGTTACGGATGTTGATGATATGTACCGGAGATTGGACCGTATAAGTCTCCTGCTCGAAGGTAATGGCTCAACTCATATTAAAAACAAAGATATGCTCATGCGCAGACTCGCAAATTCATATGACACAAAAGCATTAGAAGTACTTGTTGATGTAATAGAACCACTGAAAATATATGAACGTAATGCAGGCGATACAATGTATACAGTTTTTTCTCCTTATACCAAGATTGCTGATGTGGCCACACCCGATCAAAAAGTTGCACGCGAATTCAGAAAGAATGTCAGACTATATTGTGAAACCAGGGATACCCTCATTGAAAAAAATATTTTAGACCATCTTCAGATGTGGAAAGCTAATCATACCGGATTCATGGACATGGTAAGAAAGTCACCGGTATTGAACGAAGCAACCGGACTTTCAGAAAACCTGGCTAAGATAGCTAATGTGGGCCTTCAGGCAATAGGATATATTAGTAGTAATACAGCCCCTCCATCAGCATGGCAGGCTCAAAGTCTGCTCTTTACCAAAAAAGCAAAGGAGCAGGGAGGAAGGTGTAATCTTCAGGTAGTTACAGCCATAGAAGAATTGATTGCTACTGCTTATAAATAGAATTTATTTTGAAATAAAAAATTGATATGAGTAAGGAAATTTACAAAGAAAGCATTGGACGACTGATCTCGCTGGATGCTTTCCGGGGAATAACAATAGCCGCTATGCTTTTAGTGAATTTTCCCGGGAATGAGGAACATGTTTATGCACCTCTGAGACATACCCACTGGAATGGTATAACACCAACTGACCTGATAGCACCATTCTTTTTATTTATCGTAGGTGTTTCAATAGCTTTTGCCTATAGCAGGCGACTGGAGGCAGGTATGAGTCCAACAAAACTATATCCGAAGCTTATTGGCAGGTCTGTGAAGATATTCGCGGTAGGAATGTTCTTAAACATTTTAGGTCTATTACCAGACTTGAATTTTGCAGATATCCGATACACTGGAACATTGCACCGTATTGCAATTGTGTTTCTTGTCTGTGGTATCATATATCTAAATACAGGATGGAAGACCCAGGCTTTAATTGGAGCTGTGGTACTTATCCTTTACTGGCTTGCAATGACTCTTATTCCTACTCCGGGCTTTGGTAAGGTAATACTTGAACCTGGAATGAACCTGGCTGCATGGATAGATACCAAGTTCCTGCCAGGTAAAATGTGGCAGGGAACCTGGGATCCTGAAGGTATCTTGAGTACATTTCCTTCAATTGTTACAGGGATTACCGGAATGCTGGCTGGAACATTATTATTGAAAATCAAATCACAGGAATATAAGGTTATCTATTTATTTACAATCGGATTTGTGTCCACTATACTCGGAGTAGTCTGGAACTGGATTTTCCCATTAAACGAGAATCTCTGGACCAGTTCTTTTGTTTTGTTTACTTCAGGACTGGCTTCTATGACACTTGCTGCTTCAATCTTCCTTGTTGATATCCTTCAATATAAGAAAAATGCCCAATTTGGAGTAATATATGGCTCAAATGCAATCACTATTTATGTTCTGGCAGATATTTTTGCCCTGCTGTTTTATATGGCTAAATTTGCCGGAAGCACTTTAAATGAACATTTTTTCAATTTCTTTACATCGCATGGTGGTTCGCCTGAATTCGTGAGCATGGTTTATGCACTATTGTTTGTGGGAATTCTATTTGTTCCTGCATACGTACTCTATAAAAGGAAGATTTTTATCAAACTGTAAATTAAGATTTTTATTTGAATCACATATAAACACTGCACGTGGAGCATATATTGGTATACAACCCATCTGGTAAACACAGGATTTTGGTAACAAAGGAGCTGCCTGGAAAAGATTGGTTAAAAATTTTAACAGATGCAGATTGCAGGATAGAAGTTTGCACATCAAGGGAAATTCTGTCAAAAGAAATATTAATTAAGAGGATTGGAAATAATTGCAGGGCAGTTATTGGCCAGCTGACTGAGAAGTGGGATATGGAATTGATTGAGATTTTAAAGAAAGCAGGCGGGCTTATATACTGCAACTATGCGGTCGGATATGATAATGTTGATGTAGCAGCAGCAACTAAAATTAATATTTTAATCGGAAATACACCGGGAGTTCTTACCGAAGCTACTGCTGAAATGGCGATGGCTTTAACCATGGCATGCTCCAGAAAAATAGTAGAAGCAGATGCGTTTACAAGGGATGGAAAATTTGTTGGTTGGTTGCCTGATTTGTTTCTGGGAAAGAGACTTTGGAGAGGAACAGCAGGTATTATTGGTGCCGGCAGGATAGGTTCGGTTTATGCTATGATGATGATTCAGTCTTTTCAAATGAATCTTATTTATTTTGACCATAAGAGAAATACTGGACTCGAAAAGAAAATAGAAGGATACAATGAATATCTGGAAAAAACTGGTTGTGAACCTGTAACTATAACTTTTACAGGTTCTGTTGATCAGGTTCTAAAAGAGGCCGATCTAGTAAGTCTTCATATCCCATTGACCAAAGAAACATGGCATTTGATTTCCAAAAAGCAACTTATGATAATGAAGAGTGATGCAGTTCTGATAAACAGCAGCAGAGGACCTGTTATTGATGAAGATGCTCTGGCTGAACATTGCAGGTCACATCCTGATTTTACAGCAGGGCTTGATGTTTTTGAGATGGAACCGGTTGTTAATGAACATTTAAAAAAACTTCATAATGTTACTATTTCACCGCATATAGCTTCAGCTACCCGATGGAGCCGTGAAAATATGGCTAAATTGGCTGCTTTGAATATAAAAGGAGTAATAGAAGGATATCCTTTATGGGATGAGCCTCAGATAGAGCCATTCCTGAAATCTGTTGTTCCAAAAGCTATACCCAGTATAATTAATAAATCACTTTTTTAGTCAGGACGATTCCGAAATTTTAAATGAAAGAAAAATCAATTATAAATCGGTTTCAAATAAACAATCTATGAATATAAAAGCCCGGATTTTTTTGGTTCTTGTTTTTTCAATAATTTGTAAATCAGGATTTTCACAGAACAGAATCGATATCTTATCGGTGCCAGCTGGGAATAAATTCACAAAAATAAATATCGGAGGTAAATCAGTTTTACCAAGCGGACGTTTTCTTACACCAGCCGGAGAATTAATCAGGATAACTGATGATCCTTTTGGAATGGCTCTTTCTCCTGATGGTAAAAAATCGGTAACCTTGCACGATGGTGTGTTTACCATCATTGATCTCCAGTCGTTAAGCACAATAAGGGTGCCCAGTTATGATAACCAGATCAGGTCACCACTATCAAATGGTTCTTATTTAGGAGTCTCATTCTCAGGAGATTCTAAAACTGTCTATCTAAGTGGAGGAGACAATGGTGCTGTGATAATCTATGATATCGAAAGCTTAACCAGAATAGATTCAATATCATTAAATGGTTCTGTTGATGGTGTAGATTATGAAGATAGCTTTACTTCAGATCTTGTTTATAATGAAGTTGATAATGAATTGCTTGTGTTAGACAGGGCCAATTTCAGAATGGTCCGTATTGACTTAAGAACAAATAAAATTACAGCATCCGTCAAAGTTGGTCGCCAGCCCTTTGGCTTAAAAATGAGTCCCGATAAAAAAACTGCATTTGTAGCAAATGTCGGTATGTATGAATATCCACTGATCACTGGTGCCACACCTGCTAATTATGATTCATTAATGATTTCACATCATCCTTACGGAGACAATACTCCTGAGTCTATAAATGGAACTGTGGTAGAAGGGCGTAAAGTTCCGGGAGTGGGCAGCCCTCTTCATCCTGATGCCATGAGCGTGTTTACGATCGATTTAGAGACTAATCGGGTAATGGATAAATTTAAAACAGGCTTTCAGATCGGACACATGATTGAAGATGCTGAAGTTGTGGGAGGAGCCAGCCCAAATTCAATTGCGGTGGGAGGACAATATGCATATGTGTCAAATGCGACAAATGACAATATCTCAATAATAGACTATAAGAATCATAAGATTGCTGGTAATATTCCGATTCTGATTGATAAACGAATTGACAAATACAGGGGATTACTTCCTTTTGGTCTAGCATTAAGCAAAGATGAAAAGAGACTGTATGTGGCGCTATTAGGATTCAATGCCATTGCAGTTATTGATGTTCAAACCAAAGCAACAATCGGATTAATACCGTCAGGATGGGGTCCCACGCGTGTCCAATTATCCAGAGATGAAACTGAAATATATATTATTACCTGCAGAGGGCTTGGTGCCGGTCCAAATGGTGGTGATGGTTTTGTTTCACCAAAGCAGGGATATTATATTGGTGATATACAGCTTGGAAGTTTTCAAAAAGTAAAAATGCCGGATACTGATCAGCTGGCATTTTATACGAAACAATCTATTGAGAATACATTTGAAAGCTTAAGTATTACTGATGATATTAAAAATCCTTTGCCTGCTTTACCTGGTTTGAGGAACTCGCCGATAAAATTCATCGTATACATTACCAAAGAGAACAGAACCTATGATGAGGTTTTTGGACAGTTGCGTAATGCATCAGGTGACAGTACCCTTGCCCGGTTTGGAGTAAATAATGAATATACTTTACCTGATTCACTTAAGAAGAAATTTCCAAAACTGAAAATTAGTCCAAATCATCATAAAGCAGCAAAGCAGTTCTCCTTTTCTGATAATTACTACTGCGATAGTGATGCCTCAATACATGGTCATCACTGGATGATGGGAGTGATACCTAATGAATGGGTGGAGGCAAACTCAAGCGTAACAAAAACTGCCGGAATATTTTCCAGTGCACCGGGTAGACGTCACCCGGGTTCTACCGGAAGTATGGATCCGGAGGATTATGCTGAAATCGGGGGGCTATGGGAAGCGCTTGACAGAAAGGAAGTATCTTTTTATAATTTCGGTGAAGCTAATGAAACAGCCCATGTAAGGGAGGAATGGTCCGATACAAATACCGGTGCAGCTCATGGAGTAATGGTTCCTATGCAAAAAGCCCTTTTTAAAAGAACAAGTCACGATTATGCCGGGTTTAATATGAATATTCCTGACCAATACAGGATGGATCAGTTTGAAAAGGAGTTTACCAATAAATGGATCAAAGGCAAAGAAAAGCTGCCTTCGTTAATTACTATGCAGGTACCTAATGATCACGGGGCCAAAGTCAGACCTGAGGACGGATATAGTTACCCGCAGTCTTTCATGGTTGATAATGATCTTGCATTAGGACGAATTTTGCATTTTTTATCACGGACCAGGTACTGGAAAAACATGCTGGTTATTATTACAGAGGATGATCCACAGGGAGGAGTAGATCATATAGATGCTCACAGGTCTGTATTAATGATGGCAGGACCTTATGTGAAACGAGGATACGTTTCTCATACTCATGCGAATTTCGGATCAGTCCTGAAAACAATTTACAATATTCTTAATGTACCTTATGTAAATCAGTTTGATGTTACAGGATCATTATTGCAGGATTTTTTCACTCCTGTACCTGATTATACACCTTATACGCTGGAATTACACGATTCACGGGTGTTTGATGCTGATAAAGCAATGAAAAAGTATCATCGCACCATAGATTGGCGGAAAATTAAGCAAGGACCTCCTTTGGATAATGAGGCTGTTGAACGTGAAGTACACTACAAAAAATAAGTTTCACTTAATTTAGGGTTGGCTCATTTCCATTAAACACTATTCCTCCAGTTAATCAGGGGTTAATATTTTCTCCTTTTAATCCTCGTAATAATTTCAGCTCATCCCGCATTTTATCAGCAAATAAATACTTGTCAGCGCTGTGCAGAATAATATTGGCTCCTGCCTTTGCCCATTCAATCTGCATAGCAAGACTATCTCCTGAACCATTGTGACCTCCGGCTGCCACACCTGATGTCCTTGCTTTTTTGATGATATTGCAGCTCAGTTCAAGAAATTCCCTGCTCTTGTATTTTTCCGGCATCTCATAAGATACAGACAAGTCGTGGGGTCCGATTACTATTCCGTCGACACCTGGTCCGTCAACCGATTGAATAGAAAAAAACTGCTCCATGTTTTTTACTCCGGTAGGGCTTTCGATATTCAGAAGCAGGGAGTGATTTTTGTTATGATTCTTCAGATAAGCTTCCAGTTCTGTGGAAGGTTTTTCTTCACCATAAAGAATTTTCTTTAACTTTTTCCCTTTCAGCGGGCGATATTTAACTGCTCCGACAAGGTCATAAACATCCTCAATATTTTCAACATAAGGGACTAGGACTGAACCAGCACCTGAATCTAAAGCCTGGGTAGCCAGAAACGGATCGGGTTCCAGGATGCGTATTATCGGATTAATCCCTGCAGCTTTAAATGCCCGGCACATCCATCCCAGGATATCCGGATTATAGAAAGTGTGCTCGTTGCAAAAGAATACGCAATCAAGTCCAAGACTTAAAATTAAATCAAAGGTTCTGGCAGATGTTGATGTTATTAGTGTCCCATATACAGATTTTCCTGATCTTAATGTATCTCTGAATTCTTTCCCAACCATTTTTTTAAATATTAAAATGATACGTTTTTATTGCTATGATTAATGTACTATCTTTTCAGGATTGATAACTACATGTTTGATTGATTTTTTCCCTACCCCCAATGAATAGGAGTAAGAAATATTTAATAGTCCATCACTTGTCTGTATCATAGAGGGATATGAAAAACTTCCTTTTTTATCAGGATCGTATTCTATTAACTCTTTCCATTTCCAGGTAGAACCTTCGTCATCTGATATGTAGAGTGATAATTGATAACGACCATCATTAATATCATTTCCTAAAAATGCCCAATTTCCGTCTTTCATAACACAGATTTCGACACTGGCTTCATTCGGAATGTCACTCTTCTGAGAGAGACTCCATGATTCGCCATTGTCCGATGATATGCTTGTGTGCACCCTGTTTGGCGCATCACCGCTGTCTCTCATATATGCAACAATTTTTCCATCTTTCTTTAATGCAAGGGCAGGCTGGATAGGGCCGCGACCGACTATCGGAAGACCGGGTCTCCATGTTTTGCCATCATCGTCCGAAATAGCAACCATTGAAAAGTTAAATCCATCTGAATACAGAGGCAGAAGAATCCTTCCGTTTTTCAAAGTTATTGGTTGGATCCGTGTCATCCATCCAAGACTTCTTTTCAGCAAATCTTTACTTGCTTCTTTGATCATATTATCGTATTGCGGAGCATAGGCTGCCCAACCGGCCTGATTATCAGGCATTTCATTGAATCTTGCCTCCACCTCTTTTACAAAATTTTCCCCCGGTTTTAGCAGAATGTCATCCTGCCATTCCCAAACAGGAGCCTCATAGCCAGAATAATTTGATGATGTCCGGAATCTCAAAATGGCATCTTCCCATTTATTAGCAACAACAGCCACCCAAAACAGGAATAACTCACCTCTGGCATTCAGAAAAAGAACCGGATTGCAGTCGGGTATTCCTTTGGTATCTGCCATCAAAAATGGATTACTCCACTTTTTAATTTCTTTTTTTAGTCTTGCCCCCATGATCCGTACATCGTCTGCGGTTCGTTCTCCGCTGCCCTGAAACCAGACTGCCAGCAGATCGCCATTTGGTAACTCTGCAAGACTGCTTGCGTGGACATGCTCATTCTGGAACGGGAAAATGATTTCTTCACTTAGGATAGCCCTTTTGAAGTCTCTTGTTTGTGCTGTTGCTGTTATGACAGAAGATAGGAATAAAACAGAAAACAGACTGATCATTCTCATAATATGTACATTAGTAATTGTTAAGTGCTTAACTTATATATGCTTTATTTTATCTCCTGGTTTTTTTGTAAATAATTTAGCCAGGACAAAACCGACAAGAAAAATTGCAAGTGTTCCGAATACTATCGTCAGATTGCTATGAAAGGGACTTCTGAAAGCGAGAAGATTCCCCTCTGAAAAACAGACAGGAGACAGACTCATCCAGAAAATAATCAATACTCCGATAATTACACCTATTACAGCATCTATGTTACGGGCTCTCTTTGAAATATAACCTAAAAGAAATAATCCCAGCATGCCACCGCTGAAAATAGAGGCCAGAGCCCACCAGGCATCCAATACACTCTCAACACCAACCAGGGTTAAGGCGATAACTATTCCCAAAATACCAAAAATCAGGGAAGAGCTATAAAGGATCTTCATTGAAGACTTATTATCTGCCTTTTTATTAATATACCGATTATAATAATCAGATAGTATAATTGTGGCTGTGCTGTTCAGACTGGTAGCTATAGTACTCATTCCTGCAGCAAAGATCGACGCAATCAGCAGGCCGGTAATACCTGCAGGAAGTCCATTAACAATAAAATACGGAAAAACTTTGTCTCCGGCCCCGGGTACTTTAAGTTCAGGTGGCAATAAACCAGGTTGAACTGTGTAATATGCAAAGAGTGCTGTTCCGATATAAAAGAAGACAAAAGAGACTGGTATATACAATAATGAGCCAAACAGAGCCGATGATTTTGCCTCCTTTTCAGAACTGGTTGTCATATAGCGTTGAACGTAGTTTTGATCGATACCATAATTCTGGAGATTAATAAACAATCCATAGATCAGGATTACCCAAAAAGTAGAATCTTTGAGGCTCAGTCCAAAGCTTCCCAAGCTGAATTTATGATTGGCAGATGCAATCTTAAAGATCTGTCCTGGTCCCTCCGGCATCGAAAATGTCAATATAATTGCACAGACAAGTGCACCTGAAATAAGTATAATACCCTGGATTGCATCTGTCCAGATAACAGCCTGGATACCACCAAGCATCGAATAAATTGTAACCGCGATACCAGTAACTATAATTATTGTTTTTACATTCCATCCGAAAAGAGCATTGAGGGGCAAAGCAAGCAGTAGAAGAATCGCCCCTGTCCGCATCAGTTGAGTCAATATATAACAAGTCGAAGCATAAATTCTGGCCCAGCTCCCAAAACGGATTTCAAGGTAATTATAAGCTGATATACTTCCAAGACCTCTGTAAAGCGGGATAAAAAACTTTACTGCAAGAATTGAAGCTACTGGAATTGAAAGACTAAATACAAAAGCATTCCAGTTCGCTGCATAAGCTTTTCCAGGCAATGCCAGAAAGCTGATACTGCTTACAAAAGTCGCAAATATTGACATTCCGACTATCCATGCCGGCAATTTTCCCCCACCTGCAGTAAATTGATCTGATGTCTTGTTTTTAAAGAAAAAACTTGCTCCAAATATTACATTTCCGAAAGTCAGTACGATAAAGACAATAAGATCCAGGAGCGGAAGTTTCATTTGGACAAGCTTAAAATGTTAAGATGACCTGAATATCAATTAACTATTCTGTTTAATGCACTAATATACTGTTCCATTGTTTGTCGTTCTTCAATATTGAACTTGCGAAGGGGAAATGCTACATAATCATTGCACAGATCCATTACTGACAAAGCACATTTTATTCCCTTAAGAATCCTTGATTTATGTTTACCAAGACTAAAAACGGTATTGTCTATCATCATCACTTTATCGCGAAGAATGGCAATTTTATCAAGATCTCTTTCAACTGAAGCATCGTATAAATCTACGAATAATCTTGGAAACATGTTGGCCCCTCCCGCAACAGCTCCATGGCCTCCATTTAAAATAGTATCAGGTAAAAATAATTCAGTCCCTGTTATTATCGAGAAGTCAGGTGCATCTTTAAATTCCTGAATCAGTGAGAATAAGTATGACATATCTCCTGAGCTGTCTTTAATACCAAGAGCGCCTAATTCTTTGGCTTTTCTGATAGTCTCTACAGACATATGCATTTTGGTACAACTTGGCATGTCATACATCAAAAATGGCAGTGGTAATTTCGGGACCAGATTTTCCAGATACTCCCGCATCTCCTCCTGTGCAATTGGTATATAATAAGGAGGAGCAATAACAACACCATCTAATCCAAAGTTAGCCGAGTATTCTGCTATTTCAAGTGAACCATATAGTGATGTATCAGTTATTCCAACTACTACCGGAACTCTTTGATTTACAAGTTCGCTGGTTCTTTTTAAAAGCTCCTTGCGAAGTGCATAACTGAGACTCGCCGCTTCACCTGTTGTCCCAAGCATGAATAATCCATGTACCCCGCCTGATAACAAATGTTCGATCAGATTCTCAAGCCCCTTTATATCCAGCGTATTGTTGTCAAGAAGAGGTGTAACGACAGGTGGAATTATTCCTTTTAATTGTAGTTTCATATATAATAGGTCTGTTATTAATTCAAAAAAATATGTTTGTCTTTGTTACCTTATTTAACATATCTTTTAATTAATTTCTATCTTTAATACAAAGTAAAAGGTTCAGCCTATATTATACTTCTACAATCTTGTTCTGTTTGCATTGATTTTTAACTGCATTAAGAGAAAAATCACTTAGTTTTGTCTTTTAAGGTTAAAAAATGTTGGTATGGAAATCATTTACGAAAAAATATTTGTTTCTCACGAGCATTCATTTATTTCCCGCAAATTACAAATGGATCATAATTCCCATAAGATACACTCCCATAAGAATTTTGAACTGAACTATATAATATCAGGTTCTGGAAAAAGGATCGTAGGAAACAGTATTTCGAGTTATGCAGAAGGCGACCTGGTGCTTTTAGGTCCTGACATTCCCCATTGCTGGGATGCATTGGAATTTTCAGATGGTACTTTTCCTGAATGCATCGTAACCCATTTTTATGAGAATATCATCAGTTCGGATTTTTTTAATATCCCTGAACTTGAGGATGTTGTTGACTTACTGAAAAAAGCAGACAAAGGGATATGGTTCAGGGGTGATAAATTAAGAAAAGTTGGACTAACACTCAGAAAAATGGTATCCTTAAAAGGTCTAGAGGGTTATATTGAATTGCTGAAAGTCTTTAAACTTTTACTTCAGATTGATGAAAGAGAGAATTTGGCACTTCCTTCTGCATTGCCTAATTCATACGAAAAGGATCATGACCAGATTAATAAAATCTATCAGTACGTTTTTAAAAATATTCAGACAGGAATTAAATTGAAAGAGGCTTCCGCCCTGGTGTTTATGGAACCCGGTTCATTTTGCAGGTATTTTAAAAAGAAAACAAAGCAAACTTTCATGGATTATGTTAAAAATGTACGAATCGGTATTGCTGCAAAAATGTTAGCCCAAACTGATAAACAAATAACACGGATATGCTATGAATGCGGCTATAATAACCTTGCTAATTTCAATCATTATTTCAAGGTCATCATGAAAAAAACTCCGTCGGAATACCGGAAGGACTTTCAGAAGGATTTGTTTTGAAGGACTTCCATTTCTTTTTGCACTATGCCCTGAGCCCTGAGCCCTGTGCCTTAAAATTCATGAATTTTTAACCACGGATTAACACGGGGTTACACGGAGTAATTCACTGTTTTCTCCGGAGTCTATCGATACAATTATTAACAATAACATAGAAGATGTTTTATTGTATTTTCATTTTCATGCAATATTTTCACTTTTATTCTCTCCATGTTAATTAAGGAATTGCTGTTTGAAGGAGTTAATATTGTATAGAAATCGGGCAACAATTAATACAAAAAAGCAAATTTCAGCTGTAACTTTGATTGAATACTTCTCAGATAAATACTGATTCTTTAAAAGTCACTACTTTTTATCGTTTAGATAATATTATGATTGTTTTTTTGAATATCAGAATGAGGTATTTGCACGCCTGGGGTCAGTTGCTCCCTTTTATCAGTTTAGTTTATTTATTTTAAGAAATATGAGAACAAATGAATTTAAGTTCCTTACCTATATTTTAATTTTCCAACTGGTTATAAACTTCACCTCCTGCAGGCAGGAACCTGGTAAAATTGAGAGCATTTCAGGTGATACTATTTATCATGATGTTCCTTTTTATCAAGAGTATCATGATGCCTATATGATCAGTGATAATCATTCTGATAACGAAGTGAGGAGTATTGCTGTAGACCATGAGTCAAATGTATGGATTGCAACAGCATATGGTGTTTTTTTCAAAAAAGCTGAAAGCAGAATCTGGAATCCTGTTATAACAGGAGATGACAGAGGACCGGCCTATTCTGTTGATGTAAATTCAAGTGGTGATGTTTTGCTTGGAACATGGGACGGCCTTTACAGATACAGGAATAATTCCGTTGTTAAAGAAGATGGCTTAATAGCCCCTGTCTCTGAAATTTGTAATTATGGAAATAGTAATTATGCTTTAGGCCCATACGGAATCTGGAGTTACAAAAATAACAGATGGGAGAAGCAGGAATACAAGATTGCAAGAACAGTTCGTGATGCAATGACTGATGAGGATGGCAATTTGTGGGTTGCAACTGATGCCGGACTATATCTTTGTAAAGATGGTAAAACCACACTCTTCCAGGATGTGACTGAGCTGATCAGCTGCTATGTCAGGGCAATATCTTTTGACCCTGGCGGAAGGCTATGGGCAGGTGTGATGGGTGGCATTTCTATAAGAGAGGGTGAACACCTGGTCAGAAATCTTACTCCAAAAGAAGGAATGCCTTCTGTATCAGTCAATTGCATAGCTCAATCGCCCGATGGAATAATGTGGATTGGGACTGATGTAGGAGTGGTTCGCTATACAAAAGATGGCTCACACTCGCTTCGTTTTAGTAAACGATGGCTGACCGATAACAAAGTAACTGACATTGCTTTTGATACCGACGGAAATGCCTGGATTGCTACTGCAAACGGAGTTAGTGCAATTAAGAAGCGTTCAATGGCACTGAAAGATAAAGAAACGGATTATTATAATCAGTTAATGAGAAAACATATCCGTGAACCCTGGACGTGTGGAATACTGCGATTAAAAATTCCCGGGGATACAGCTTCCTGGCGGAATTCGGATGATGATAACGACGGGGAATATACAGGTGGCTATCTGGCAATGGAGAGTTTCAGGTATGCCGTAACCAAAGATGAAGATGCCAGGATCAAAGCACGAAAGGCCTTTGATTTTCTGAAGTTTTTGCATGAGGTAACCGGAACTGAAGGTTTTTTTGCTCGCTCAATTGTCCCTTCTGACTGGACTGAAGTGAACGATCCAAACAGAACATATACTAAAAAAGAACTTGCGGAGGAACTTGTTAAAGATCCGCGCTTTAAACCGGTTGAAAACAGATGGCGAAAATCTGCAGATGGAAAATGGTTGTGGAAAGGAGACACAAGCAGTGATGAAATGGATGGTCATATGATGGGCTATTTTTTCTATTATGAATTTGCTGCAGGGATAGAAGAAAAAATACTGATCCGTGATCATGTTAAGAAAATAATTGACCATCTGATAATGACGAACTATAACCTTATAGATATTGACGGAACCCATACACGGTGGTCGGTATGGTCTCCCGACCAGTTAAATAATGACCCTGACTGGGCTTCTGAAAAAAGTCTCAACTCGCTGGAACTTCTTGCCTATCTTAAATTTGCCGGTCATATTACCGGTGAAGAAAGATATGAGAAAGAATATCGGCGTTTGATTGACAGTGAAGGGTACCTGGAAAATGCATCACACTTAAATTCCAAAAATCCCGCATGGCAAATTTATTTTGACCGTACAATGGAAGGTTATCTTTTCCCCATTTTGCTTAAATACGAAAAGGATCCGGTGCTCCATAAGTTTTATTCTAAACTGATTGATGAATGGATGTTTAATCAGCAAGCCGGTGAGAACCTTATAAACAATCTGACTTATGCTCTGGCTACAGGTAAAAGAGTCAATGTACGTCAGACTATTGATTTTCTGAAGGATGCTCCACTTGATCTTGTTGACTGGCCAATTGATCACACTTTACGTGAGGATGTTCAGCTGGTCAGAAGCCCGATTCTGGAAGAGGTTCAGATATCAGAACTGCCACCTGCAAGTGAACGGTCAACAGTTAGATGGGATAAGAATCCCTGGGCAGCGGTGCAGGGAGATCCTCATCAGGTAAGGGAACCGGTTTTCTGGCTCTGGCCTTACTGGATGGCTCGCTACCTCGGTATTATTCATTCAGAATGAATATTTTGAAGGCTGATTAGTTTGGTAGAAAACCTTTCAGGTCAAAAATTATTTATATCTTAGAAACATCGGTTAATAATTAATTTTATAAGCTTATATGGCTGTTTACAATCAGATCCCGGAGGAACTTTATTTGGGCCTGGATATTGGCGGAACCAAGTGCAGTGTGGTAATCGGAGATGCCTCTTTTTCTATTAGGAAAAAAATTACATTCGATACACTTACACGGCGGGGTTATCGTACTATTCTGGCTGAATTCCAGAGACATATTAAGATATTACTGGCCGAATATTCCGGATACAGTTTAAAACGGATCGGGATTAGCTGTGGAGGCCCTCTTGATTCAAAAACAGGAATTATTTATTCGCCACCTAATTTGCCCGGATGGGATAATGTACCAATCACCAGAATCTTTAGTGATGAATTCGGTGTTGAAACGGTAATACAGAATGATGCTAATGCATGCGCACTTGCAGAATGGCTGATGGGAGCAGGGAAAGGAACTTCCAATATGATTTTTCTCACTTTCGGAACAGGAATGGGTTCAGGACTGATTTTAAACGGGAAGTTATATAGCGGTACAAATGATTTGGGAGGGGAAGTCGGACATATCAGACTGGAAAAAACCGGACCTGTTGGATTTGGAAAAGCTGGTTCCTTTGAGGGCTTTTGCAGCGGCGGGGGAATTGCTCAGCTGGCAAGATCGATTGTTACAGAAAAACTTAAAAACAATCAGGTGGTTGGTTTTTGTCCTGATTATGAAATGGCTGGTGAAATCGATGCAAAAACAGTGGCACTGGCAGCACAGAAAGGTGATCCCGTAGCCATTGAGATAATAAGGATATCAGCAGAATATCTTGGAAAGGGACTGGCAATATTGATTGATATACTGAATCCGGAATGTATTGTCATTGGCAGTATTTACTCACGTAATGAACTGCTTTTTAAACCAATAATAGACAGAGTTTTACAACAAGAGGCAATTCCTTCTGCCCTGGCAGTATGCAAAATAAAACCTGCCGAATTAGGAGATTCAATAGGAGATTATGCCGCTTTATGTGTCGCCATTTATGAAGACAAATTTTAAAAAGTAAACAGTGGAAAACATCAATTTATTGGAAGATTTAATTTGCAGACATCCGCAACTTGAATCTCTTAAAGAAGAAATTCAAAAGGCGGCGGATTGTCTTATAAAATGTTATTTAAATGGGGGGAAGGTATTAGTGTGCGGAAATGGTGGAAGCAGTTCCGATTCCAGCCACATTGTAGGTGAGTTGATGAAAGGCTTTGAACATAAACGTCCTGTCGGGGAATCCTTGAAAAAGAAGTTGTCTGACATTGGAGAAGAGAGGGGAATATATCTTGCTGGAAAATTGCAGCAGGGTTTACCAGCTATCTCGCTTACATCCAATAGTGCTTTGATTACGGCTGTCGCAAATGATATGGATGCTGATCTGATTTTTGCACAGCAGGTAACAGGTTATGGCAAGGCTGGTGATGTATTAATCGCTATCAGTACCTCCGGAAATTCACAGAATATAGTGGATGCCATTATCACTGCTAAGGCTAAAGGTTTGTTTGTTATTGCATTAACGGGTAAATCAGGCGGGAAAATGAAAATGTTTTGCGATATTCTGCTCAATGTGCCTGAAATAAATACAGCATTTATTCAGGAATTGCATTTGCCAGTTTACCATACACTTTGCCGCCTGGTAGAAAATAATTTCTTCGGGAATTAACATTACTGAAAGTAAAAGATCACATTCCTATTAATATGAAATATTGCCATGAAGAGTAAAAACAATTCAAAGGTGAGAAGTTATATTTCCCGCAGAGATTTCATCAGCAAGGCTGCAACAGGAACCGCACTTATAGCCTTTGCACCGTTAACTAACATCATCAAGGGTGATATAATAAATCCTAAAGGATGGCCTTCTGATGCGACTCAATACAGGTTTCACATGATAGGGCAGGCTCATATTGATCCTGTGTGGCTCTGGCCCTGGTCGGAAGGTATTTCAGTTGTTCTCAGTACATTCCGTTCGGCTCTTGAGCGTATGAATGAAACGCCTGATTTTTGCTTTACAACCAGTTCTGCCCAGTTCTACTATTGGGTTGCAGAGAACGATCCCGGAATGCTTGTTGAAATAAAAAAGCGAATTAGTGAAGGTCGCTGGAATGTTGTCGGAGGATGGTGGGTTGAACCAGATATGAATATTCCAGGAGGAGAGGCTATGGTAAGACAAGGACTATACGGACAGCTGACCCTGCAGCGACTTCTCGGAATCCGGGCCACCATTGCATTTAATCCTGATTCTTTTGGTCATACAAGTTCATTGCCCCAGATAATCAAATCGCAGGGGATGGAGAACTACATATTCATGCGACCAGCACCCAGAGAAAAGTCACTTCCATCGGACCTTTTTTGGTGGGAAGGTACAGATGGAACAAGGGTTCTGACCTATCGTATTCCTCTAAGTTATAACGATAGCGGATCAGTAAGAAACCGTATTGAACAGGTATTGGAACAATTCAGGGATCAGCCTGTGAAAAGCTTTATGGCATACTATGGTGCAGGCGATCATGGTGGCGGAGCAACAAAGGAAAATATTCGGTCTATTGAGGAATTAAAATCTGAAAAAGGTGCTCCGGGTGTTTTTTACAGCACTCCTGAAAAATATTTCAGGGAGATTCATGAAAACAAGGACCTAAAACTTCCGGTTGTAAAAGATGACCTGCAGCATCATGCAACTGGCTGTTATACAGCTGAGTCAGAGATAAAGAAAGGAAACCGGCATGCAGAGGCAGCTCTTGTTACAGCGGAAAAAATTGCGGCAATCGGTTCGAAGAAATGGAATGTAAGTTATCCGAAGGAAGAATTTACCTCTGCGTGGCAAAGAGTATTGTTCCTCCAGTTTCATGATAGTATTGCGGGAACATCACTTTTTGATCATTCCCAGACTGCCCGTGAAGGATTTGGCTATGCTCTTGATATCGCTCATCATGCAACATACAAGGCTGTTCAGAAGCTTGAATGGCATGTAGCTGCTGAAGATCCGGCTTCACAATATCTGGTCGTCTTCAATCCGCATGCATGGGAGGTTCATGGAAATATCGAGTATGATTTAAATTGGGGGACAATGCATAAGTCGTCTCGTGTTGAAGACGAAATTGGCATTTCACTTCCGCATCAATGGACTTCAGGATCTTCTGAAGCAGGAAGCCGCAAGAAGCTTGTTGTTAGTATGATAATCCCACCTATGGGTTATCGGCAAATTCGTCTTATGGAAGTTGATGATCAGCAAGTAAAAAGTGGTGTAAATGCGGAAGGGAACCTGCTTGAAAATGAATATCTGAGAGTGAATTTCTCAAAGGATGGTGCAATCGGGATCTATGACAAGGAAAACAGAAAAGAATTGTTCTCAGGTGGAGAAAAAGGATGCAGGGCAGTTATTATCGATGATCCAAGTGATACATGGAGTCATGATATTAAAATATTCTCAAACGAAATAGGAAACTTTGGAGAGGCTTCAGTCAAAGTCGTTGAAAATGGTCCGTTGAGGGCAACAACACGCATTATAACAAAATATGGTGATTCTGAACTTACAATTGACTGGATTCTCTACAGTGGTTCAAGAAAACTGGAAGCAAAAGTTACTCTCGACTGGCATGAGCATCTTAAAATGCTGAAATTCTCTTTTCCGGTTGATGTGGAAAATCCGGTAGCAACATATGAAACTCCTTACGGACATATCGTTCGTGCAACAAATGGTGATGAAGATCCGGGTCAGCGGTGGATTGATCTGAGCGGAAAACACAACGGGAGTATTTATGGACTTACTGTTGTAAATGATGCAAAATATGGCTATAATGTAACCGGAAACGATATGAGGATATCTGTTGCCCGGTCTGCAGTCTATGCGCACCATAACCCAAGGGTTCTCGATATGAAGGCAGAGCATCTCTGGATGGATCAGGGAATACAAACATTCCGCCTGTTGTTTGTTCCGCATAATGATACCTGGCAGAATAGTAATATTGCAAGGATTACAGAAGAATTCATGGTACCTTCATTGGTTATTTATCAGGGGATACACGGCGGATCGATGCCAAAATCTGACACTTTCCTGGCTGTCGATGCACAAAACATTATTGTTTCATCAATAAAACAGTCCGAAAATGGAGATGATATAATTCTAAGATGTGTTGAGACTTCCGGTATACAAACATTCGCCACGCTCGATATAAGATTTATTGGTCGGAAATGGCACGGAAATTTCAGGCCTTGTGAAATAAAATCACTTAGAATCAGTCATAAATCACCCGAGGTTTTGGAAGTCAACCTGCTGGAGGAGTAGCCGGTAGTATTAAAAGGTCAAATTTACGTTTTAATAAAAAGATTAAATATTAGCAATGAAAGAGGAACAACTTCGAAAAATTCTGAATGATATAAGTTCTGTAAAAATTGCTGTCCTTGGCGACTTTTGTTTGGATGCATACTGGTTCATTGATGAGTCGAAAAGTGAAATATCTATTGAGACCGGTAAAAAGACACGTCCGGTTATGGAACAAAAATATTCGTTGGGAGGTGCCGGGAATGTGACCAGTAATCTGGCTGCCCTGGGTGTAAAAGATATTCGTGCATTTGGTGTTGTCGGATCTGATCCATTTGGGGCCGCTATGCTCAACCTAATGCAAGCGGCCAGCATTAATACTGATAGCATGCTTATTCAGGAAAAACAATGGTCAACACACACTTATTCGAAACCATTTATTGGTGATGAAGAACAAGAGAGGATTGATTTTGGCAATTTCAATATTCTCTCTGAAGCAACTGCAGATGAGCTTATCCATAAATTAGAGATTGCAGTCATTGATATCGATACGATTATAATTAATCAACAGGTTTTATCAGGCATACATACTCCATATTTCCGGAGTAAACTGGTAAAGCTGATACAATCAGTTGCGGACAAAATATTCATATCTGACAGCCGTAACTATTCTGACGAATACACTGGTGCATATCGTAAAATGAATGATTCAGAAGCAGCAATACTATGCAAACTGAAGAATAGTACCGCTGAACCTGTAGAGTATTCTGAAGCAAGACGTGCCGCTCAGTTATTATTTGAAAGGTTTCAGAAGCCACTATTTATTACACGCGGTAGTAATGGTTCCCTTATAGTTAACGAAGCTGGAGTAACAGATATAATGGGGTTGATGATTCTTTCTAAAGTTGATACAGTGGGTGCCGGTGACAGTTATCTTGCAGGAGCAGCCTCAGCCCTGGCAGCTGGTTATGATATGGAAATTGCTGCAAAAATAGGAACTTTTGTTGCAGGTGTAACAGTTCAGAAATTATTTCAGACAGGCACTGCCACTCCCGAAGAGATAATCAGTATAGGGCAGGATCCTGATTATATTTACTCTCCCGGACTTGCTGAAAGTGTAAGATTCGCTGAATACTTAAATAACACTGAAATAGAAATCATAAATAAATGGAGGGACAAGTTACAGGTTAACCATGCCATCTTCGACCATGACGGAACCGTTTCTACTCTCAGGGAAGGCTGGGAGCTGATAATGGCTCCTATGATGATCAAAGCAATTCTTGGTGAATCCTATAACAAAGCAGATGATGCGCTTTATAAGAAAGTACAAAAAAGAGTTAATGAATTCATTGACAGGACAACAGGAATTCAAACCCTTGTCCAAATGAAAGGATTGCTGGATCTGATTCACGAATTTGGTTTTGTGCCCCGGGAAAAGATGTTGGACGAATTTGGATACAAACAAATTTACAATGAGGAACTGCTTGAGATGGTTAAAGTGCGGCAAATGAAATTTAACAGGGGTGAATTGTCTCGGGAAGATTTCACGTTGAAGAATGCTGTTCCGTTCCTTCAGAAACTCTATGACTCCGGAGTCAAACTTTATCTGGCCAGCGGAACAGATGAAGCGGATGTTAAGGATGAAGCCGGCTTTTTAGGATACAATCACCTGTTTGAAGGAAGAATCTACGGTTCAGTTGGAGATATATCTAAGGAAGCCAAAAAGATTGTACTTGACCGTATTCTTGACAAAATCGGAGAGACAGCTTCTGGAAGAGTTGCCACATTTGGCGACGGTCCTGTTGAAATCCGTGAAACGAAGAAAAGGGGAGGAGTTACCATCGGTATTGCCAGCAATGAGCTTAGACGATATGGTTTGAATGAAAGCAAGCGTTCACGACTGATCCGTGCCGGTGCTGATATTATTGTTCCAGATTTCTCTCAATCTGAACAACTTCTTGATTTGTTGAATATTAAATAAAAAAACATGCCTTACCCAAAATTGGACAGGGATCAACTTGCCATCAAAAAATTGGGCGAGCGAAAAAATAAAATTTATATTGAGAAAGACCATATTGGTGTAACTCAACAACCTGATAATCTTTCAGAATCAGGCCGGAAGCTGGTTGAAAAAACAGCTTTCCATATAAGATCGGCCAGGAATAAACAAAAATCTGTAATTCTCGCTTTTGGTGCTCATACCATAAAAAACGGCATGGGGCCTTCATTGATTGCCTTAATGGAAGGAGGCTGGCTGACCCATCTGGCTACAAATGGTGCCGGTATCATACATGATTGGGAATTTGCATTTCAGGGTAAATCAAGCGAAGACGTTAGGGATAATGTAGATCAGGGACAGTTTGGAATATGGGACGAAACAGGTTTTTACATTAATCTGGCCCTCATTGTAGGAGCTTATGAAGGTTTGGGATATGGAGAATCCATTGGCAAAATGATCTCCATGCAGGGCCTGTATATTCCTGAAATATCGCTTTTGCACTCTCTGGCAGTTGAAAAACTAAAAGCTAATGCGGATTTAGCAGCTGCAGCTATTGATCTGGCTGGGGCTATTCAAAGATTTAACCTGAAGAAAGGATTTATGACTATTCCTCATCCTTATAAAAAATATTCTGTACAGGCCAGGGCTTATGAGCTGGGGATTCCTTTTACAGGACATCCCATGATAGGTCATGATATTATTTATAATCACCCTATGAACCATGGAGCTGCATTGGGCAGAACTGCCCTGAATGATTTTCTGAGCTTTTCTTATAGTGTAAAAAATCTTGATTATGGTGTTTACATGTCTGTTGGATCAGCAGTAATGTCACCAATGATTTTTGAGAAAGCATTATCAATGTCCCAGAACCTGAAGATACAGGAAAACAGTCATATTGACAATCACTATATGCTAATTGTGGACCTGGCAAAATCAGACTGGGATTGGCAAAAAAACGGTGAACCTCCAATCGATAATCCAGCCTATTATCTGCGCTATTGCAAGACATTCCAGAGGATGGGAGGAGAAATGGATTATCTTACTGCCGATAACCGCGATTTTATATTGGCTATTTATCAGGAACTAACAAAAAAATAGAATTTTTTTCACATCAGTTACATATTATGAACAAGAATGATATTTCAGAATTGAGGAAAGAGGCAGAATACCATCTGGTTAATGAACTGTTGCCTTTCTGGATAACTCGTATGAAAGACAGTAATAATGGCGGATTTATTACACATTTCGACAAAGATGGCAAAGACAGCGGTGAAGATGAAAAATCACTGATTGCTCAAAGTCGTTGTCTTTATACTCTTTCTTCAGCACATCGTGCAGGATATGGTAACGGGGAATATGCTGATATGGCCAGGCATGGCGCAGATTTTCTGATTAACAGGATGTGGGATAAAAAGCATGGTGGTTTTTTTTGGATGATGGATCGGAAAGGAAATGTCAAAATCGATCAGAAGATTATTTACGGACACAGTTTTGCTGTTTACTCTCTGAGTGAATATACTCTGGCAACAGGTGATCCGCGTGGTCTTGAATATGCAGAGAAGACATTCGATTTGATTCAAAAGTATTGTGTGGATTCAATGTATGGTGGATACTGGGAAATGTTCCATCGCGACTGGACGCTATGCGGACCAGGCAGCCATGGAGGTGACAGAAAAACACTTGATGTCCATATGCATTTGATGGAAGCATTTACAACACTCTATGAATGTTCCGGCAAAGAGGTCCACAGGCGAAAGTTACTCGAAGACATAGATCTTCTGATTAAGCGTATTATACATCCGGTCTACAAAACAGGAATTCCACAATTCTTTAAAGACTGGACTGTAGCACCACAGATAAAATTCGACATAATCTGGGGCTGGGACAGATTTTCTGCTGAAGGAGAGAAAGGTAATGCAACAGATAATACCTGTTATGGACATAACGCTGAGTTCGCCTGGTTGCTTATTCATGCATTAGAGATCCTGAAAATTGATAAAGCCGGCTACTCAGATCTGTTAAGAATTATTTTCGATCATACTGTAAATAATGGCATCGATTATGAATTTGGAGGTGTTTTTGTTGAGGGTCCTCACTCAGGTGGCGTTTACGACCGTGAAAAGGAATTCTGGCAGCAGGCTGAGGTATTGATAGGCTTGCTCGATGCTGTGATAATGTTTGGAGATGAAAAATATTGGATTGCCTATAAAAATGTTCATCATTTTGTGTTTGACAAAATGATAAATAAAAGTGTTGGTGAGTGGTATCCTTTACTCTCTCGCAGAGGAGATCCTATTTGGACTCATATGGGGCATTCCTGGAAGATCAACTATCATACAGTCAGGTCCATGGTCCAGAGTATCCGGCGCTTGGATAAATTAGCAATAAGCATGGAATAATTGTGATGAATAAATATTGATTTTTTAGCAATCTGATTTAGATTGAAAGGTTATGACACATAATATTCTTATGATTTGCTTCATCTAAGATTTAATTTCATTTCTTCTTCTTGCAAAACCTATCTATATTTGTTTAAAATTATTTTTAAGCGAGTATCATAAGAGTGTTTTAAATATTTCTGTAAATCTGGTAACAGGATGTTAAATATTTCTTCAAACAGATTCATATACGCAGTTATCTGCCTGGTTTCATTTTGTCTAATACCGGTTGAATCAGATTGTCAGTACAATCAGCGCCCGCACAGGTTACCAGTTAAAGGGGAAATCCCGGTAAGTGAAGCTGGCAGTTATGGGATCCAGGGAGCCACCTATATACTTATGAATGATATTTCGGACAAGGGAAGCACTTTGTTCCTTGGCAGGGATGTTACTCTTGATCTTAATGGATATACTGTAACTTATGCCGACGGCAACTATGAACATATTCCAAATGGAAGCTTTGAAGAGGGTCTAACCGGCTGGGATCTGTCAAAGGCACCATCCGCCAGGGTTGAAGACACCAAAGTACACGTTTTTATCGGGAATAACATTCTGAGTATGAAAGCAGGTGAGGAAATTTCCTCACCCTATATTAAACTTCAAGTCTCCGATCGTTCCTATTTTGCTATTTGCGGAGTAACTTCTCCGGAGATGAAGGTGAGTGTCTATGTGGAAGACGATAAAGGGATCAGCATTAAGTGCATCGTTAAATATGCTGATAGTACAATGGTAAGCTGCCCGATAGAAAACAGATCTCCGCAACTTGGAGGCGGTTTTATATTTGCCCATCTTACCGGGTTGCCAGCTGGAAATTACAGGATCAGGGTAAGAGCAGTAACAGATTGTTTTGTTGATTACATCGATATCAGGCCGGCAATGGATGCAGGAATTGGTATAGTTGAAGAAACACATCCAATGGGTCACAATGATCATCTCTATAACAGGGTACACAGTGCCTTCTTTGATTATACTGCTGACGCGACCAGCCAATCCCCACTTCCATGGATACCCTGTATAAAAGGTCACGGAACAATTGTAATAAAGAATGGCGTTATAAGAAATGCCACACCTTGTATTTTATCGTGGGGGATACAATCAACTGCTGAAAACATTAATCTGCTCCTCGACAATCTGAAAATTATCTCATCAGGAATTAATTCAACTGCCGTCGATGTTCCTCAGGCAACAATCACCAACTGTTCTTTTGATGTGGACAATCCATTTATAATAAACCGCCACGGAGCAGAATTTTATGCTGTTGACCTTAGCGGTGAAAGTCCATCTGAAGTATCTTTCTCTGATTTTCATGGCGGACAGGGTTGCTTGTCTTTTAAAGGGAATTATTCAAAAATTCACCATAACTTTTTTGCAAACAGGCAAACAGTTACTAACCACTACAGTATAATGGCGATGGGAGACAGTTCCCAAATATTCGAAAACAGGATCGAACCGGAAATCGGTTCAGGTATTGAAATTTATGTACACAGGGGAATTGAGATCTTCAATAATGTTATTCGAATCAAAGCATCACCACCTACATGCGAGTATGGACATGAAGATTACAGTACAACTGCAATACGAATTGCAGATTACAATGCAAAACCAGGTGCCCCCGACGGGTGTTTTGGCAATAAGATTTACAGCAATAAAATATTTGTAACAGGAAAAGATTTCCCGGAATATTCAGACTATATCCCCATGGCATGGGCTGTTTTTTACAGCGCCAGTGCAGGAGACAATTATATTTTTGGCAACCAGATTGAGGTGAATGACCTGAGTCCGGGATCTAAGAATGAAACATCAGGCTTCTATATAGGAGGAGGAACGGTTGGCGGACAGTTTTTCAATAACCAAATTACAACAAATGGATCCGCTGTTTGGGTAGCTTCCCGCTATGGCGGTGCAAAAGACACAAGAATCACTGGAAATATTATAACTAAAACTAAATCAACAGACAATGATTCAAGGGTTTTCAGAATGGGTTGGACCGGATGGAAGGGTTGTGTTGCAGAAAATATACGGTTTGAGTCGAATAACATAGTTGGCGACAGCTTTGGTATTGATGCAACTGATCAGTCTCACAGTTACTCTGTTTACTGGACTCTAAAAGTCAAAGTCGTTGATAAAAACGGAAAAGAGATTAAAGGTGCTACTGTAAAAATTCAGGATAAAAGTGGCAAAGAAGTGGTACAAATGAAAACTACGGATAATGGGATCATCGGTGTGCAATTGCTGGAATATTCTTTCTCCGGTGCTGAAAGAAAATACAGTTCCCCATATAAGGTTATTGTTGGTAAAACAAAACAAGTTATTAATCTGGACAAAAATGCTGAGTTAACTTTTTTGAAAAAATAAAAAGATAATATTATCAATATCTTTTTTATAACATAGATAAAAAGTAAAACGGATTTTCGAATCATGAGTAAGCTGGTACTGACAGGCTTGCAACTATACAGACGAACTTTTGATTATTAGTTGTAAATAGCTCTTGACCAGATCTTTAATATCATTAATAATATTTAAAATATATGTTATGGAAATCAATCGCCGGAATTTTATGAAAAAAGCTACAATTGCAGGTTTATCTACAGCAGCATTTACTTCTGCCGGACTTCCCGATGAAATCGTCAAAGAGAAGCCAAAGCAGAAATCTGCCAGGAAAGCAACGGATAAGATCCGGACAGGATTTATTGGCGTAGGTAACCGGGGACAGGGCCATCTGCGTACTTGTCTGGATCTGAAAAAGGCAGATATTGTTTCTATATGTGATATTTCTGAAAGGTCGTTGTCCGCAGCCAAAAAGATTATTTCGGAATCGGGCATCCCTGAACCCAGGGTGTACACAGGCAGTGAATTCTCCTATCTTGAGATGCTTGAAAAGGAAGAACTGGATGCTGTGATAATTGCTACTCCATGGGAATGGCACACCAGGATGGCCGTTGCCTCAATGAAAGCGCACGTTTATACCGGTGTGGAGGTGCCCGCAGCTACAACAATTGAAGAGTGCTGGGACCTGGTGAATACACATGAAGAAACAGGAGTTGAATTGATGTTTCTCGAGAATGCCAATTATGACCAGTCTTTTCTGGCAATTCTCAATATGGTCCGACAGGGCGTTTTTGGCGAATTACTTCATTGCCGGTGTGGCTACCTGCACGACCTGAGAGGCGTTAAATTCAATGATGGTGTCGAGTATGATTATATTCCTGGTCACGACCTGAAGTTTGGTCATGAGGCTTACGCTGAAGCGCAATGGCGTGGTTTACATTCATTAAGACGTAATGGAGATATCTATCCGACTCATGGTATCGGTCCTGTCGCTAAAATTCTTGATATTCACAACGGAAATCGCTTTTCATCAATATCCTCATTTGCAACCAAGGCAAGAGGCTTGAAGAAATATGTTGAAGATTACGGTGGTAAAAACCATCCCCTGGCAAAGCTGGAATGGAATTGCGGCGATATAGTAACCTCTACAATAAATTGTGCCAACGGGGAAACTGTTATTGTTACTCATAATTGCAATAACCCCCGGCCTCATGTCGGTGATTTCATGGTACAGGGAACCAAAGGATTATGGTATGAAGACTGGAAATCTATTTATGTAGAAAACCAATCACCTGTTCAGAATACCTATGAGGCTGATGCGGGCTGGATAGCGAAATATAACCACAAATTCTGGAGGGAGGAGGGGACAAAAGCTGCAGGTTCTGGGCACGGTGGCATTGATTATATGGTTTTAAATGACTTTTTTGGTGCAGTTAAGGATAACAGACCAGCTCCAATTGATGTTTATGATGCAGCAGCATGGAGTGCAATTTCGGCACTTTCAGAAATGTCAATTTCCAGAGGGAATGCTCCGGTTGATTTTCCTGATTTTACCCGCGGTCAGTGGATCAGGTTTAAAGATGAGAAAGTTTATTCACCGGATGAAAAGTTTCCAATGCTAAACGAAAGGTTCATTAAGTATTAGATTTACTATA
>JGI20214J51650_10000335_pt1 | contig 29566 bp, 27 predicted proteins | sample WetSurMetagenome_FD_51650 | JGI IMG/M metagenome (IMG submission 51650) | reverse complement strand
CGGAGAACATGGCGGCATCCCGACAGGCGCTGTTCGGGGCCGCGGCAGTGTTCGACCGGCTGCTGCTCACCTATCAGCCCATCCGCTTCACCGAGTTTCTGTCGTCCAACCCGCCGCTGGGACTCATGTACCTGCCGCAAAGCCTGGCGCTCCGGCGCGACGATCCGGACACCGATCCGCATTTCGTCAACTACCTCCACTCGTTCGACCAGGTGGGAATCATCCAGCGCAAGCTGATGGACGTGGCCGACGCCGTGGGCAACCGCCGTGACGCGAGGTTCGCCGAGCCCCACAAGAAGACCCTGTTCTTCGTTTCCGACATCAACCGGTACATTCCCTCAAAATCAAGCGGCTTTACGCGGCTGCACGACCGCATGTGGTGCTATGAGAAGCTCATCGGCGTGGAACAGGATCTGCGCGAGCGCGACGGGGTGAGCGGCGGCCGGATTCGCGTGGCCGATTTTCTTCGCAACGGCGGCAAGAGCATCATCATGACCAACAAAAGCCTCTCGGTGTACGTCGACCACGTAAACGGCGGCGGCGTGTTCGAGGCCGACTTCCGGCGCAGGCGCGTGAACGTGTGCGCGGGGTACAACCCCTCGCGCCACGCCCTGCCCATGGTCATCGAACCCGGACTTTCGTACACCATGTTCGTGGACCGCATGGTCGATCCCGCGACGCGGCCGCCGGACTACCGGACGAAAGCCGCGCCAGAACTCGGGGATTTTTTCTGCGGCGCCTACGAATACAAGATCAAGAAGACGGGCGACGGCATCAAGGCCTCGCTCCACCGCATCGGCTCCCTCTTGCAGGGCGGCAAGAACTGCCCGCTGGCGATGGAAAAGGTTCTGGGGCTGGAAAAGGATCGGCCCGCCCTTTCCTTTGCCTACCAGATAACGAACAACTCTCTCACGCCCTATTCCTTCCGGCTCGCCGTGGAACTCACCGTGTCCCTGCCCGGCATCGCCGAGGGCTCCGCCCACCTCATCAACAAGAAGGAAAAACACCGCGGCCTCGGCGCGGGCCCGGTCGAGCTTTCCCAGGTGAACCAATGGTTCCTCGCCGATCCGTCCTGCGGAGTGATACTGGCGTGCACGCTGCAAAAGCCGCTCGACGTGTGGTGTTTTCCTGCGGTTCCGCCCGGCGTGGATCCCGGGCAGGCCGAGGCGGTCACCCTCGTGCTCACCGCGCCTATAACCCTCGAGGGCAGCGGCATGTGGTCGCTCGTGGGCAAACTGCGATTCCGACGCGTGGCGGCCGCGCAAAGGCAGACCGATGAGATCTGAGGCGCTCGACATCACCCTCGAAACCAGGGGCGAAGCCGTGTGGCTTTTCCTGTCGGGCCCGTTCCACGGCGAACAAGTGCCGAGCATGCGCGAAAAAATCGCGAGCCTCATCGACGACGGCAACCGCAGGCTCGTGCTCGACCTGGAAAATGTTCATGCTATAGACGACTCCGCCACGCAGATGTTTTTGTCGCTGCTCAACCTCATGCGCGGCAAGGGCGGGGACATCTGGTTCATTTTCCGCAACGAGCCCGTGTCGAAGGCCTTCTCGCCCTACCGGAACATCTTCCCCGTGTTTCCCGACGCGCAGTCGCTGCCCGCGGGCGGCCTTTTCGGCAACCTGCGGCGCCGGGGACGTCTGCTTTCGCGCAAGACGGGCATCAGGCTGTCGCGGCCGGTGGCGCTCACGCTCCTCATAACGCTCGGCGGCTGGATTCTCACGCTCATGTTCATCATTAACCTCCAGAACCGGCGCATCCGTACGCAGGAGGCCGATCTCCAATCGCTCACCCAAGGGAACCGCGCAGCAGCAGCCGAAATAAAGGAACTCCGCGACCGGATACGGCCGCTCGAACAGCTCGGCATCCTCAAGGACTCGGCATCGAGGAAATCGCCGTGAAGCCGGGCCGCGCCTCGCCGCTGCTCCGTCTCGGCGTGATTCTCCACGGAAACAAAATCTGGATTTCGGAGTTCGCGAGCATAGTCCTCATCGCGGGCCTTCTCCTTTCATTTTTTACCCTCACGTTCACCATTCTGCTCAACGAGGCGCGCATACGCGGAAACGACGGCCGCGTCCTCGCCCTCCAGGCGGACAAGCAGGCCGGAGAAAGGCAACTGGCCGATCTCGGGTCAAAGGAGAGAATCATTGACGCAATGCGAGCCGTCCTCGGCGACCGCTACTCCGCCCAGACCTACTGGCAGCTTTCCGGACTGGTGCTGCGCAACAGCACGACCTACGGCTACGACCCGCTCCTGTTGCTCGCCGTGATAGATGTGGAAAGCCGGTTCGTCCCCCACGCAGGGGGAAAGTATAGAAGCGGGGACTCAAGCGGCGCGTTCGGGCTAATGCAGATCAAGCCCGAGACCGCGCGGGATATCGGCAAAAGCCTGGGCCTTTCCATCGGCGGCGAATCCGACCTGCTGCGTCCCGACGTCAACGTGGTTATAGGCGCCGCCTACCTCATGCAACTCATCGCGCGGTTCCGCAGCTTCAAGCTGGGCCTGCTCGCCTACAACCAGGGGCCCGGCGCCATCCACGAGCAGCTCGCCGCCCAGCAGCCGTTGTCGATAAGCTATTACCACAAAGTACTGAGGAAATACTACAGGTTCAAGGCGATAACGGACAGTTTGGCGGAGAAGGTGGAGAAATAATAATATAAAAAGATCTGGGCGCTCCCCCTTTGTAGAGGCGCCACATCGTGACGCCTCTACAAAGGGGTCGGCCGACAATGCGCTCCGGCGCACCCTACAGTCCACCTAACGCGCGGCAGCAAAGGAAATCTATTCCGTCAATTTCTATTTTGCGCCGATGCATTTGACCTCACCCCCTACCCCCTCTCCCACAGGAAGGGGGGAGTCGACCTTGGTTCCATTTGTTTTAACGTGTCTACGCCTTAACACCCCAACGCTCGAACACTCCGCTTTACTTCCAGCCGCCGTTTGTGCGTGCCCCCGCAGCAATGTTCCTGGCTTGCCGCCGCACCATCAAGGGGGCCACGCCTGAGAGAGGAGTGCCGAGGACCCCACAGACGCGTTAGCGGCGAGGAGGCCGAGGCCGGGGGAGATACCTCTCCCCCGTCTCCTTTTCTTGATTATTTTCTTTTTAAATTGACAATCTCAACAACAGCCTTTATCCCCACCATCCCCGCCGCCACCGGAACGATTCCGACCAGCGGCACCAGCAGCGTCGAACTCACCGCCATCCCTATTGCCCCGCCGAACACGTCGGCCGCATACAGCCCGCCGAGCGCCTCGTGCTTCCTCGTCACCATCTGGGCTCCGGCCAGGGCGCCCGCGCCGGCATGGAACAGGTAGAAAAACAAAGGCGTCGGCGGAGCGGCGGACAGCAAAAGAAGCGTTCCGCCGCAATACAGGCCCAGGAGAAAATCCGACAGCGGCAGCTTTTTTACAAGCGCGCCCGCCGCCAACCCCAGCGTAAGCGCCACGAGCAGGAGCGAAACGCGCGAGTAGAGCGCCCCGTAGGTCGCCTGATACAACAGAAGAACGCACGCCGAGTACGCGCCGAGCACGAGCCCGCTCGTCCCCACCGAAAGCGCGGCGCGGCCGTGCGGGGAAAACCACAGCGCCGCGAGAAGACAGAGGCACAGCAGCGAGGCCAGAACCCTGAATTGGCCGCCGAATTGTTCGAGCCAACCCTGCAAGCCGAGGAAAAGCGCAACCGGCTTCGCGATGCTGTTGACGAGGCCCGACACCGGCGTTCGGTTCGCCTCCGCAATCCGCTCATCCGAGGTCGCGGGAATAATCGACTGCGCCAGGTACTCCGTGCCGACCCGGATATTCCAGTGCGTGGAAAGCGGCCCCGACGACGCCATGAACGTGTATCCTTCGCCGGGAAAAACCAGGACGTGCGGGAACACCGAGCCGAGCGTGGCCCGAAGCGATCCGTACAGTTTTTTCTCGGCGGGGGAGAAATAGTTTTCGGAAAACGGCAGCGTGAACGTGACGATCCCGGAGTCGGCAAGGAGCGCTTTGACGCGTGCGAAAAACGACGTCGTGTAGAAACGGTTTTCGGCCGCGGTCAGGGGAATTCCAGTGCCCAGAAACACCATGTCGTACGGCGGCGCAGGGTGCAAGGCTTCGACCGCGGCGACGCGGGCGCCCTTTGCCGCGAACGCCGGTTCCGTTTCCACAATATCAACCGAACAGCCGGAATATTTTTCAAGTTCCCGCTTCTGGCCGCGGTCGAACACCACCAGAACGCGTTGTGCGTCGGAACGCTGGCACATGGGGATGTGGACGGCCTGCTCGAGTGACGGTTTCTGCAGGGTCGACTTGTATAGGGCTCCGTTCAACAGAAACGTGGTGTCGCTTCCGGAGACAACGGAAACGATTTCGCCTTCCCTGCCGTAGATAATCCTTTTCAACGGGACCGCGTATTTCCACCGCACCGTGGGGCCGTCCGTGGCCGCGACAAGCGCCAGCACCGCTCCGCAGGCGCAGACGATCCACGGTCTCCGAAGCGTCATCAGCGCGAGGGGGATCGCCGAAACCACCGTGATGAGGCCGTTGGACGCGCCCGCGAGCACGCAGCCGAACACGGCCAGCGCGCCGGCGGCCGCGCCCGCGTTTTCCCAACCGTACAGCGATTGCGGCCGGGCCGCGCGGGATAGAAGGGCACCCAGAAGCAATCCGTTCGCAAAGGCAAAGGGAAGTTCGCCCGCCGCGATCACGGCCAGCATCTGCAGCGGTCCCACGGCGGCGCCGGGCAGGAACACCAAGCGGCTCGCGCGGATTGCGACGATCCCGACCGCTGCGCACAAGACGAGCGCGAGCACCGCGCCCCGCCGTGTGAACCAGACCCCGAAATTTGAACCGGTCGCGCGCGACGAAATCGCCGTTCCGGCGCCGACGGCGAGGAGCCACACGCACAAAATCAACCCTATGGAAAGCTCGTTGCCGGAAAACACCGAGAGAAATTCGCGCAGGAAAACCGTCTGGAGCGCGACGGAGAACAGACCGGCGCAGAAGATAAGCAAAACGAACGAAAGGTTATTCGTGGAAGTGGACGGCGCGGTAGAGCTTGACATCTGCGGTCTTCCATCCGTCTCTGGGCATGCCGCCCTTCATTGAAAGGTGTTCGAGAAAGTCCACCTTGTCGGGGAGTTGGTCCCACACCTGCGGAAGGAACGTTGACTGGTGGTACCCCTTCGACAGGATGACGCCGTCCCGGCCCGGAACGAGTTTGTCAAGAAGGTCCTGGGGGCTCGAATACGGCAGCGGCTCGGGCTTGGTGAGCACCGACACCTCGACCTCGATGGACGACAACTCGTCGGGCGCCACGGGCGGGAAACGTGGGTCCGAAAGCGCCGCGTTTTTTGCGTTGTCGATGACGGCCTCAAAGAGCGGTTTTATCCCCTCGATGTAACCGATGCAGCCGCGAAGCGCTCCGTGCTTGGTGAGCGTCACGAAACAGCCGCGGTTTTCCCGGGTACTTGCGGGCGGATTGTCGGGCACCACCGGCGACAGGCCTTTCACCGACGCGTCGAGGTTTTGGCGCGCGAGCGTGAGGAGGAAGGTCTTGACGTCAGGGGAAAGATCGTCCCGGTCCTTTGCTGCCGCCGGACCCGCACTTTCCGCCGCACCCTCCGCGGCCTTCTTCGCCTCGGCCTTGCCGGAGGCCGCATCGCAATTTACGCTTGTCATGAAAAAAACTCCCAGAATTAAAATTGTAACATTGACCGGATGATGTTTCATGATGAACCGTCCATCGCCATTGCGACTCGCCCTTGGACGAGCGATCCGCATTTAAAAACAGCGGTACCGTTTGCGGCGAGCCCGTCGAACCATGAACGGTCCGTCACTTCTTCCCGGCGGGCTTCTTTATATAGGCAATCGACGCGTATCCCACCACCCGGCCTTCCGAGCCGTATTGCGGAGCGGTCTCGAAGGAGTTGCGGGCGTCAAGTAGTACGGGCGAAAGGCCCATCCTCTTTGCGAGCGCCATCACCACCCGTATCGGCATCTCTCCGCAGGCGTCGAGATCACCCTGGATGTCCCCGGCGAGAATGGCGCCGATGGTGCGCCTGTCTATGGCCTTCGCCTCCGCGCTGGTGTGGTAATGGGACAGGTCGGACGAGGCGATCACCACGGTCCGCTCGTCGATGAGCGGAAAAATCGCGTCGGCCGCATTCTGCGGGTCTATGTCGTGCACGAGCAGGGGTACGATTTTAAACGATCCAAGCGCCACCTGCAAAAACGGCACCTGCACCTCGATGCTGTGCTCGGGCGCGTGCGCCGCAGGATCCTCGTAGGCGAGTCGTTCGGCGAGCAGCTTGTTCACGCGCGCCGTGTCCACCGCAACCCGGCCGGGCGGCGTCTGGAACCAGTCGGCGCCCGGCGCGGCAAGGCCGCGCACCGGTACGTGGTGCGGCGGGCCCAGAAGGATAACGGTCTTTATGTTCTTGTCGAGCGCCGCATATCCGAACCCCGCCACGGGCCCGGAAAAAACATACCCCGCGTGCGGAGAGATGAGCATTTTGGGCGAAGAGTCGAGTTTTTTTCCGTGAGAAAGGTACTCCTGGATGTCCCGCCTCAACTCGACCGGATCGTCGGAATAGAACTGTCCGGCCACCGCGGGCATCCGAACCCGTTCTTGCGCCGGACCGTTGGACGCCGCAATCATAATGGCTGCTCCCGCGATTGAAAATACCGCCGCCTTGAGAAAAAAACGAATTCCCGAAATCCGTCCGGATTTCCTCGTAACATGCTTCACGGGCAAAATATACTCCCGGCTTTCGCAACGATGAAAGTTTCTATACCGACCAGATTCCCTTGATGGCCGCATGGCAGTAAGCGCACTTCCCGTTCGTTATCGCGATTTTTTTGATGGTGTACCCGTCGCGCACAACCACCGGCTTTTTGCACGATGGGCAGTAGGTGTTGGAGTCTGCCTCGGCCACGTTTCCCACGTACACGAACTTTATACCCTCATCGAGGGCAATCTTTCTGGCCTTCATGAGGACATCGGTGGGCGTGGGATACAAGTTTGCCAGTTTATACAGTGGGAAAAACCGCAGAAAATGCAGCGGAACGTCGGAGCCGAGGTTCTGCTTGTGCCAGGCGCACATCTTCCGGAGCATATCGAGATCGTCGGTATAGGTGGGAACCACGAGGTGCGACACCTCCACCCAGATGCCGAACTTCACGGCATTCACTATCGCGTCGAGTACGGGCTGGAGCTTGGCGGAATTGAGCTTGAGGTAGGTTGTATTGCTGAACCCCTTGAGATCTATGGTCGCCGCGTCCATAACGGGGGCAAGCTCCCTGAGCGGAGCCTCGTTGATGTAGCCCGCAGTCACGAGGATGTTCTTGAGCCCTGCCTTTTTCGCAAGCGCGCTCGTCTCGAGCACGTACTCATACCAAGTTATGGGTTCGGAATAGGTATAGGCTATCGATTGGCACCCTTCCTTCCCGGCCTCCTCAACGACCCTTTCCGGCGGCAGGAACACGGACTCGGTGTCCTTTGGAAACCGCTGGCTGATGGTATAATTCTGGCAGTTGAGGCACCGCAGGTTGCAGCCTCCGATGGCAAGGGAATAGGCCTTTGTACCTGGGAGCACGTGGAACACCGGTTTTTTCTCGACGGGGTCTACATGGATGGCACAGGGGTTTGCATACGCGCTGGTAACGAGCGTCCCTTTCACGTTTTCCCTGGTGCGGCAGATGCCGGTTGCCCCGTCCCGCAGCACACACTGATGCGGGCACAACTCGCACGAAACCGCGTTCTCGCCCATCGCCTCCCAGTACTTAGCCGTTTTTCTCGGCGAGGCGGCTTCGGCAAAACAGCCCGGTGCCGTGCACAATCCGGCCGCCGCCAGTGAGGATTTAAGAAGATCGCGTCTGGATATCATGGTGTGGCGCCTTGTAGGTCGAGGATTCCCCCTTCATTCGATAAAATAGTTATTCGCTTTTTGGCCCTCAGGTTATTCGTTCTTACGGAGGGGAAATTAACCATAATAATCGCAATCGGCCTGGGTCTGGTCCCGCATCCGCCCGTTGCCGTCACCTTTCCGGCCGGTTCCGCAAGCGCCGGGACTTCAAACACGGGATATTGTTCCTATGTTTTCCTTGTTGATTTCTGTTGGTTATTTGGTTATATTACCAACTAACAAAATGAGGAGGGGCTGATGAAAAGTGCGAAGCAGCAAAAATATGAAGCGAGAGCTGAGATCATAAAGGCAATGGCCCACCCTACTCGACTGCTCATCATCGATGAGCTGGCAAATAACGAGCGATGCGTCGGCGAGCTTACCGACATGGTGGGTGCGGACAAATCGACAGTCTCAAAGCACCTTTTAGTGCTCAAAAATGCAGGGCTTATCGAGGATGAAAAGCGAGCGCAAATGGTGTATTACACTCTTAAATGCTCATGCATCCCGAAATTCATCTCCTGCATTGAATCGGTACTAAAGGAACGTGCGGAAAATCAAATGGCATGCGCCATTGGATGAAAGCCATAAAAGATGGAACTTATAACGACATTTCCCGCTCAGGAAGAGTTCGATAAAGCCAAGGCGGTTCTCGACGCCACTGGCCTTCCGTACTCAACCATTTCACCTGACCCTGGCTACAGGCGCGTGGGAATCACCGCCATCGTCGCTTCGGAAGAAACCCGGCGGGAGCTCGCCCGCCGAGGGTCTGAAATAGTATTCGGTTCAGGATGGATCGATTATTATCCGGCAAAAAAATCGGTACCGCAGGAAAAACCTCCGGAATATGAAAACGATGTTTTCGGACGCACGGCGGTGATGGTGCTGCAACCCTGCGCTGCGGATGAAACGAAACTGCGTGCGATTGCGCATATTTCCGGAGACCTCGCCGAGGTTTTTCCCTATTTGAACGCAATATCTTCCGATGTCTTCTACAATGTAAACGGACAGACCTTCACGGTCACCGAGGCGCACCGGATTGTAACTTTGTATCCGCGCCGCATAGCAATGGCCAAGGCTGATGATATCGTTGATTTATGGCGAGTACTTGAAACGTTGCGTGTCCGATTCAATAAATGTTGGCTGAACAGGGCGAGCATTACTCCGTCATCCACGCTCCGTAAACGGCCACCTGCCATCGAGATTTATTACCGGCTTCCCAAATTGAATTGCACCCAATGCGGTCAAAAGACGTGCATGGCCTTTGCCCTTACGCTCTGGAGCGGGCAGACCGCTCTCACGTTATGCAAACCGGTGTTCGGTGGAGAGTACGGTCATCTCAGAGACGCACTTGTTGAAATCTGTGCGGGCCTCGGGGTTGACAAGGAAAAAGAAGAACATGACAAGTGACGAACGGATCGTGGCGCTTTCGAAATTGGACCAAATGCGAATCGAGGTGATACTCGCCGACAAAGATGGCGATGGAGCTCTCGCCCCATTGCGGGAATTGCGATCAAAGACGGAATCATCAATAATACAAGGCATGAAGAATCATCTTGACAAATAGATCACAGGAGCGTTGTTATGAAAAAATTGCAAATCCTGGGCACCGGATGCCCTAAATGCAAAAAACTGATGGAAATAACCGAGCGGGTTGCGAAGTCCAGCGGGATCGAATACGAGCTTGTGAAGGTGACCGACATCGCCGAAATAATGAAATTCAACGTCATGTCCACGCCCGCGCTTGCCGTCGATGGCGAAGTGAAAGTAACCGGACGCATCCCGAAACCGGATGAGATCAAGAAGATAATTTCCGAATAGGAAAAGAGTAAAAGCCATCCATGCGTATTGATACCTTGCAAAAGAAGCTTCTGGCCATCGCACTACTGCTCGCTGGCTGGGTCCTGGTGTACGGCCATCTCAAGCAATTCGCCGATTTCCTAACCTATAACATCTTTCGGCTCCCCCACGGCGCCCACATAACCGACGCAGTGAGGTTTTTCCTCTACGAAACGCCCAAAGTGCTTCTGCTGCTGACGCTCATCGTTTTCGGAATCGGCATTCTGCGTTCGTTTTTTACACCGGAAAAGACCCGGGCGATCCTGGCGGGAAAAAAAACGATCGTCGGCAACACGCTCGCAGCGCTGCTTGGCGTTGTGACTCCTTTCTGCTCCTGTTCTGCCGTGCCGCTCTTCATAGGATTCGTACAGGCAGGCGTCCCGCTCGGGGTCACGTTCTCATTCCTTATATCAGCGCCCATAGTCAACGAAATCGCGCTCGTTCTTCTTTTCGGGTTGTTTGGATGGAAAGTGGCGGCGCTCTACCTGGGAACCGGCCTGACCATCGCACTGATTGCCGGCACGGTGATCGGAAAACTCGGAATGGAACGACATGTGGAAGGCTGGGTTTACGAAATGCGCATGGCCGGTGGCTCTGCAAATGGTATAAGAATGACTTGGTCCGACCGGATCGATTACGGATGGCAGGCGGTAAAAGACATTGTCGTAAAGGTATGGCCTTATATCGTGGGCGGCATTTTTGTGGGAGCGGCCATTCATGGATATGTTCCCGCCGGGTTAATGGCAAAAATCATGGGGGCGCATGCCTGGTGGTCCGTGCCGCTTGCAGTGCTTATCGGCATTCCCATTTACTCCAATGCGGCAGGGATCATTCCCATTGTCGAAGCGCTGCTTGCCAAGGGCGCGGCGCTTGGAACCGTGCTGGCGTTTATGATGTCGGTAATCGGTCTTTCCTTACCGGAAATGGTCATATTGCGCAAGGTGCTGAAACCTACTCTTATCGCGACATTCATCGGAGTGGTGGGATTCGGCATCGTGATAGTCGGGTTTGTTTTCAACCTGGTATTGTAACGAATCAACAAATTTTGAAAAGGGCAAAAGCCCGGTCAACGATAGCTCAATTGAAAGAATCAGCACTATAGGCAGAAAATTTTTACTCGAAAAATGAAAGGAACACCATGGAAGCGGTCAAAAAAACATCAAATACCTTGATTGCATTTTTAATCGTAAGCAGCTGTTTCCTGGCATGCAAGGCCGGGCAATCCAAGCCTCAAAAAGAATCAAAAAGCAAGGAACCCGTCGCCACCGCAGCCGCCCCTTCGGCACAAATGGAAACGGTGAGGACATCCGTCCAAACACCTCAAAAAATCATAGTTTATTATTTCCATGGCAATGCCCGCTGCCCGACATGCTACAGGTTGGAAAATTATGCAAAATCCGAAGTTGAATCCGATTTCGCCGACGCGATCAAGAGCGGGAAACTTGAATGGAAAACGGTGAATGTCGAAGAAAAGGGAAACGAACACTTTTCCCAGGATTACAAACTGTATACAAAATCCGTGATCGTTTCAACAGTACGGGATGGCAAGGAAAAATCGTGGAAAAACCTTGATCTGATATGGCAGCTTGTGCAGGACGAGAAATCGTACAAGGAGTACATTGCCAAGGAAGTCAGGGCCTGCTTCGAAGGAAAATGCCTGTGAACGAATTCCTCCTTGCTTCCGGCGCGGCCCTGTGGCTGGGAATTCTCACCTCAATCAGCCCGTGTCCGCTTTCGACCAATGTTGCCGCGATTTCATACGTCGGCAGGCGCGTGGACAAAACGGGGTGGGTGTTGCTTGCCGGTCTTCTCTATACCTTGGGCCGCAGCCTCGCCTACCTGATTGTTGCGATGCTTGTCACGGGCGGACTGCTTTCCATACCCGGAGTGTCCAATTTTTTGCAGCGGTATATGACCTTGTTCATCGGGCCGGTCATGCTTCTGGTCGGTCTGCTGCTGCTTGATATCTGGAAGTTCGGCTTTGACGTTGGCTTTGGGCAAAGGCTGCAAATAAGAGTTGACAAAATGGGTATCTGGGGAGCGGGGGTATTAGGAATCTTGTTCGCCCTCGCCTTCTGCCCTGTTTCGGCGGGACTTTTCTTCGGCGGTCTAATTCCCCTTGCCTTGAAGAGCAATTCGTCGGTGATACTGGCGTCTTTATATGGGATCGGCACGGCCGTTCCTGTCATTGGGTTTGCTCTCGTGCTGGCGTTTGCAGCCAACCGGGTCGCGGTGATATTCAATAAAATGACCATCTTTGAATTATGGGCAAGACGGATCACCGCCGTGGTGATGTTGCTTGTTGGCGTAGCGCTTATTTTAAAGCACAATCTAGGAATTTATCTGGGATTCTGAGGTATCGCGCCCATGAAACTGAAAATCCTTTTCCTGTGCACGGGGAATTCCTGGCGAAAGGTTTTGCGCGTCATCTCAAAGGAGATTCCATTGAACCATATTCCGCGGGCGTGGCAGTGCACGGCGTGAACTCTCTTGCGGTGAAGGTAATGGCCGAGGCGGGAGTAGCATCTCGCAACAGCGTTCAAAACACGTCCACGAATTGATAAACATCCCTTTTGATTTCGTAATCACTCTCTGTGACCAGGCGAACCAATCCTGCCCGGTGTTTCCGGGAAAAGTAAAACGCATGCATGTCGGCTTTGAAGACCCTCCTACGCTGGCCAAAAACGCGAAATCCGAAGCCGAGGCTCTGCCCCATTACCGGCGCGTTCGGGACGAAATCCGTGCTTTTGTTGAATCTTTTCCGGAGACATTGTACAGAAGGGACTGATATGGGAAACAAAGATACAGGCCGGTTATCGTTTCTCGACCGCTACCTGACACTCTGGATTTTCCTCGCCATGGGAATCGGGGTAACAATAGGCTGGCTATTTCCTTCCGCCTCTACGCTCTTGTCGCGCATGAGCGTCGGCACCACCTCTATCCCGATCGCCATTGGCCTCATCGTTATGATGTACCCGCCGCTCGCAAAAGTAAATTACCGAAAAATCGGCGGAGTATTCACTGACAAAAAGGCTCTGGCTTTATCCCTCATACAGAACTGGATCATCGGTCCAGTTCTCATGTTCCTGCTTGCGATCCTCTTCCTGCACGGTCAACCGCACCTCATGACCGGGGTCATTATCATCGGCCTAGCGCGGTGCATCGCAATGGTACTTGTGTGGAACAGCCTCGCTAAAGGCGACAGCGAATACGCTGCCGCGCTTGTCGCTTTCAACTCCATCTTCCAAGTATTGTTCTTTGCTTTATATGCATGGATTTTTGTCACGGTATTCCCACCCCTGTTCGGTTTGAAAGGATACATTGTTCACGTCACGATGAAGGACGTCGCAGTATCAGTTGGGATTTACCTGGGAATTCCGTTTGCTTCCGGTTTTACCATCCGGATGATATTGGAGCCGATCAAAGGAACTGAATGGTACACGCAACGGTTCATGCCCAAAATCGGGCCGGTGGCGCTGTATGCGCTCCTCTTCACCATTCTCGTCATGTTCGCCTACAAGGGAAAGGCGATCATCGCCCTGCCGCTCGACGTCGTGCGGGTCGCCATTCCCCTCTGCGTGTATTTCCTTATCATGTTTTTCGGTTCCATGTTCCTGACGCGCCGGCTGGGAATCAACTACGGGGAATCCGTCGGCTTGTCATTTACGGCGGCAAGCAACAACTTCGAGCTCGCCATCGCCGTTGCGGTCGGCGTGTTCGGCATCACGTCCCAAGAGGCATTTGCGGCGGTCATCGGGCCGCTTATAGAGGTGCCCGTGATGATCGGGCTGGTGAATGTTGTGCTGCGGTTCCGGCAAAGGTACTAAAAGAAACCGGGGTGAATGCCCGGCCCCGGTGCCCCATTGCCGCTCATTTCAAACTGACAATTCGGTTGTTTTCGCTCGGCGGTTCCATAGTCCGGTTCGTGATCGTCGCTCTCATCCTTGACGATCGTGCCGCCATCCCGTAACCGTGCGCACGGGTCATCCGGGCTGGCATCGGCAACATCCATTGAGCCCTTCAAAACCGGACGCCGTACCGTGTCGCCGGGCGTGGCGACCCCCATCATGCGCGCGCATGCCGTTAACGCCCCATTCCCGTCCGGCGGCCAACCGCGCCTCTCCTCATTTCGACCGGAATCTATTTCTTCCTTAATTTATTTTAGGATGTCCTTTGCAACATTTTCAGAAAGGCAGAAACTCCATGGCTTCCAAAAACATCGTACTCTTCGGCCCCCCGGGCGCGGGAAAGGGAACGCAGGCGAAAAAACTGGTCGAACTGCTTTCGGTTCCGCACGTTTCGACCGGCGACATGTTCCGCGTCAACATCAAAGGCAACACGGAACTCGGGAAAACGGCCATGCTGTTCACCAACAAGGGCAAGCTCGTGCCCGACGAGGTGACCATCGCCATGGTGAAGGACAGGCTCGGCAAACCCGACATGGCGTCGGGGTTTCTGCTCGACGGCTTTCCCCGCAGCGTGCCGCAGGCAAAGGCGCTCGATATCATCCTCACCGAACTCGGCATAAAACTCGACCATGTGATAAACATCGCCGTGGCCGACGACGAGATACGCGGCCGGCTGCTCAAACGCGCCGCCATCGAGGGACGCGCCGACGACGCCGATCCCAAGGTGATCCAGAACCGCATCGACACCTACAAGAGCCAGAGCGAGCCGTGCCTCGGCTATTACCGCCCCAAGGGAATCGTACGGGACATAGACGGCCTCGGCTCCATCGACGACGTTTTCGCAAGAATCCGTACGGTTTTCGCGTGAAAACACGGGCGCCCGGCCTGCTCCTGCTGGCGGCGCTCCCCTCCCTCGCCGTCCTGCTGCCGGGATGCGGCCGACCGGGAAGGCAAGAGGCGTTCGCCGAGCTTGCGCTCGTCAAGAAAACCGTCGAGTGCCGGCTCGCGTCAAGAATGGAGCGGATTTCGGCGCAGATAGCCGCTTTTGCGGCGGCGGTCGCCGAGGACAGGGATTTTTCAATGAAGTTCCTCGTCGACAAGGACCGCTCCGCGCCCGAGGTAACCGAAATCGCCCGCAAATACCTGGAACCGATGGCTTTTTCGGTGCTTACCGTCACCGACTCGCAGTATATCGTCCTTTCCTGCGGTCATTTTCCCGCGAACACCGGCGCGGCTTTTCCCTCGGCGCGCGGGTTTTCGGCCGCGCCCTCGTTCGTCATGGACAACGTGAAGGGCGAAAACGTGCTCACGGTGCAGGCAAAAGCACGCTTCACCATTCTCGACACCGCTATTTTTTTCGCCTTCGGCGGGCTCGCGGCGGGAAAGGAGTTCTGCTCCGGGCTCTGCTGTTGGCCGGGATATTCCGTTCTCGTAAAGAAAGGCTCGGCCGTTTCCGGCCTGGACAAGGTGGAATCCATCTCCGAGGTGAAGGGCGACACCATCGTGCTCAACAACGTCACCTATCCCGCCGCGTCGATTTCCCTGCCCTGGACCGGGGAGGGCGATCCGCCCGTGCTCCTTATCGTCTCGCAAAAGCCGCTCCGATGACGGACGAGGAACTCCTCGACATCGTCGACGAAGGCGGCCGCGCCCTCGGCTATGCCCGTCCCCGCGCCGAAGTCCACCGCCTCGGCCTGTGGCACGAGACCGTGCATGTGTGGATTGTCGACTCCCGGGGGATGATCCTGTTCCAAAAACGTTCCTCATCAAAGGAATCGTTTCCGGGATTGTGGGACGTCTCGGCCGCCGGGCACATCGTTTCGGGCGAAACCGCGGCGAACGCGGCGATCCGGGAAACGCGCCAGGAACTCGGACTGGACGTTACGGAAAGAGAACTTCGCTTCCTTTTTGCGCTCCGCTCGTCGTCGGTCCAGAACGACGGGGTGTTCGTCGACAACGAATTCAACCTCGTGCATCTCGTGCGAAAGGACGTGCCTGCCGCGGGATTGAGACTGCAGAAAGCCGAAGTGGAAGCCGCGCGATTTTTTCATCATCGCGAGATTGCAAAAATAGCCTCGCGCAACGACCCGGCCTTCGCCCCGCACCCCGAGGAATACGCCGCACTGCTCGCGCATTTTTCGGGACGATGAGAAAGCCGGAGAACAACCGCGCCGTTTTTGTTGCCGGCACGGCGGCAAAACCGTACCCATCTTGAATTGCCATCCCGCTTTTCTTCACGCACTCAACGACCGTCGCCACCGGTCCGCTCACGCATAAAATTTCCTTCCCGTTTGCTGCGATTTCGTATTTTCCTGTATCGCACATTTCCAAACCCGGCGCACGCCTTCTTGAAAGGGGAACAGCCATGGCAAAAAAACCGGAACAAGACCAGGAATTCAAAAGCAAGGCGGCCGCGGTCGAACATGCGGTCGGGCAGATCGAAAAGCAGCACGGCAAGGGCGCCATCATGCGCCTCGGGTCGGCTTCGCTTGCGAACGACGTTCCGGTCATTCCCACGGGTTCCATTTCGCTCGACATGGCGCTTGGCGTGGGCGGGCTTCCCAAGGGAAGGATAGTCGAGATTTACGGACCGGAGTCGTCGGGCAAGACCACCCTGGCATTGCACGCCATCGCCAACGCGCAGAAGGCGGGCGGCATCGCCGTGCTCATCGACGCCGAGTACGCCTTCGATGCCCTGTACGCCAAGAACCTCGGCGTTGACATAGACAACCTGCTGGTGTCCCAGCCCGACACGGGGGAACAGGCGCTCGAAATCGCCGACACGCTCGTGCGCAGCGGCGCGGTAGACGTCATCGTCATCGACAGCGTTGCCGCGCTCGTCCCCGCGGCCGAGATAGAGGGCGACATGGGAGACTCGCACATGGGACTGCAGGCGCGGCTCATGTCCCAGGCGCTGCGCAAGCTCACCGGCATCCTCTCGAAATCAAAAACGTGCCTCATATTCATCAACCAGCTCCGCATGAAGATAGGCGTCATGTTCGGCAACCCGGAGACCACCACGGGCGGCAACGCGCTCAAGTTCTATTCGTCGGTGCGTATCGACATACGCCGCATCGCGGCAATCAAGGACGGCGACAACGTGATAGGAAACCGCACCAGGGCCAAGGTGGTGAAAAACAAGGTGGCGCCGCCCTTCCGCGACGCGGAGTTCGACATCCTTTATGGAAAAGGAATCTCCTACACGGGCGACCTCCTCGATCTCGCCGTGAACAACGCCGTGGTCGAAAAAAGCGGCACGTGGTTGTCGTTCGAGGGCGAACGCCTGGGACAGGGCCGCGAAAAGTCGATTGAGTTCATCGAACAGAACAAAGAGGTGATGGCGAAGATAGAAAAACTGGTAAAGGAAAAACTGAAGATTTCGGGACGGAAGAGCCAGGAGGCGGAAGCGGAGAAGGAAGAAGCGGAAAAATAGTTTCAAAAATCAATTCGCTCCCGGGGAAGAGGTATCTTCCCGGCCTCGAACTCATGTGCATAACTAAATCAAAGAAAGACTTGGGCGTTCCCCGCGCCGAAAGCGCGGGTCGGTCTCCCTCCGGGCTCGGCTATTCGCCTCGTTGCCGGACCGCCCCGAGTCGCCTGCGGCGAGGGGTCGGCCGGCAACGCGCTTTGGCGCGCCCTACGGTCCACCTAACGCTGCGAATAGGACCAGCGGCACAACGTAATCTTCGTACCCCGGCAGGATGACATTGGTGTTTTTTACAGATGTTTTCCCGCCGCGAAGCGGCGTTCCACAGCGGTTGCGTTGCGAAGGGACGACGCTTCGCGAGCGTCACGGTCGCGAACTTGCGCGGCCTTTCGCAGGAGGGGGTGTGCCGAAGACCCCGCAGGCCAAAGGCCGAGGAGGCTGAGGCCAGGGGGAAACGCGAAGCGGTGCCCCCACCATGATTTTTGAATTCTAAACAATGGAAAGAAAACGAAACATTAATATGCCTAAATCCGGAAACCAGATACGCAGCGAATTCATCGAATTTTTCAAGTCAAAAGGCCACCTCTTTGTTCCCAGTGCGCCCGTCATTCCGCAGAACGATCCCACGCTTCTGTTTACAAACGCGGGCATGAACCAGTTCAAGGCGATATTCCTCGGCGAAAACCCCAGGGGCCTCAGGCGTGCCGCGAACTCCCAGAAATGCATGCGCGTCTCCGGCAAGCACAACGATCTCGAAGAGGTAGGCCGCGACCATTATCACCACACGTTCTTCGAGATGCTCGGCAACTGGTCGTTTGGCGACTACTACAAAAAAGAGGCAATCGCCTGGGCATGGGAGCTCATCACCGTCGTGTGGAAGCTGCCCAAGGACAGGCTTTTCGTGACCATATTCGAAAACGACGACGAGGCGGAAAGGCTGTGGAAGAGCGAGACCGACATCGAGCCGTGGAGGATAATGCGGTTCGGCGCGAAATCGAATTTCTGGGAGATGGGCGACACCGGCCCCTGCGGACCGTGTTCAGAGATACATTTCGACATAGGCGACGCCGCCGACCGCCGGGCAGCGCATAACGATCCCGTCAAGGGCGTCAACGGCGCCAACGACAGGTTCCGCGAAATATGGAACCTGGTTTTCATCCAGTACAACCGCGAGAAGGACGGCACACTCACCGAGCTCCCCAGCAAGCACGTCGACACCGGCATGGGCCTCGAGCGCGTGGTCTCCATCCTTCAGGACACGACGTCCAATTACGGCACAGACCTTTTCATGCCGGTAATCGCAAAACTCTCCGAAATGAGCGCAAGGCCCTATTCCGCCGACGAGTCCGGCACGCCGTTCCGCGTCATCGCCGATCACATACGCGCACTGGCGTTCGCCATAACCGACGGCGCGGTGCCCTCAAACGAGGGCCGCGGCTACGTGCTCCGGCGGCTTCTGCGCCGGGCGGCGCGGTTCGGAAGGGAGCTTGGGTTTCACGAGCCGTTTCTCCACGCCCTCGCCCCGGTCGTGGCCTCCATGATGAGCGACGCGTTCCCCGAAATAAAGCAGCGCACGGGCTACGTTGCCGACGTGATCCGATCCGAAGAGGAGCGGTTCGGCGCGACGCTCGAACAGGGCATCGAGAAATTCGGCCAGATCGCCTCGGGCCTCGGACAATCGAAAACCGTTCCGGGCGCCGACGTCTTCATGCTGTACGACACCTACGGCTTTCCCATGGACCTCACGAGACTCATGGCCTCGGAAAAGGGGCTCTCCATAGACGAGGCCGGGTTTGAAAAAGAGATGGCGGGCCAGCGCGACCGTGCGCGCGAAGCCGCTAAAAAGGGCGGGCGGGACGGGCTTTCCGCCGAGGGGTGGGTAACCCTTTCGCCCGCGCAGGGGACGGAGTTCGTGGGATACGACCACGAAACCGCCGAATGCCGGGTGTCCCGGTACAAGATCACCAAGGGAAGCGGCGATTCGATACTCGAATGCCTCCTCGTGCTCGACAAAACGCCCCTGTACGCCGAATCCGGCGGCCAGGTGGGCGACACGGGCACCCTCACCGCGTCCGGCGGAAGAGCCCTTACGGTGACCGACACGGTGAAGTGGAACGACACCACCGTTCATATTGTCAGATCGGAATCACCGTTCGATGCCCGCGAACTGGCCGCGCCGCTGTCCGCCGAGGTCGCGCGGGAGCTTAGGGCCCCCACGCGGCGAAACCACAGCGCCACGCACCTTTTACAGGCGGCGCTTAGAAAAGTGCTCGGGACGCACGTGCAGCAGTCGGGTTCGCGCGTCTCTCCAGAGTCACTCCGCTTCGACTTCACGCACCACAAAGCCGTCACCGAGGAAGAGCTGGCGCGCGTGGAAGACCTCGTCAACGAATGGGTGCTTGCAAATCTCCCGGTGTCCACCGCCGTGCGCGCGACCGCCGAGGCGAAAAGCGAAGGCGCCATGGCGCTGTTCGGCGAAAAATACGGGGAGACCGTGCGCGTGGTGAGCATGGGGGGCGTGAGCAAGGAGTTGTGCGGCGGCACGCACGTGTCGTCCACGGGAACCATCGGCCTGTTTCGGATCACCGCCGAAACCAGCATCGCGGCGGGCGTGCGCAGGATAGAGGCGGTGACCGGCATGCAATCTCTTAAACGGCTGCGCGCCAAGGAATCGCTCATAGCGAACCTGCAGCTCGGGCTCAAGGTGAACGAAGAGGACCTCCTGAGCCGCACGCAGGCCATGCTTGCGCGCGTCAAGGAGCTCGAACAGAAAGCGGCGTCGTTCTCCCAGGACCGGATGAAAATCCGGGCCGACGAGATACTCGCGGAGGCTTCCTCGCGCGAGGGCGGGTGCGCCTGGACGGCGAAAAACCTCGGGGCCGTCGACAAGGAGACCTTCACCGCGCTGTGCGACGCGATTTCCGACGCCATTAAAAGCAGAAAGCTGGACGCCGCCGCCGTGGTCCTCGGCGCGGCAATTGACGGGCGCGCGCTCTTCTTCGCCACCGCGGGGACGCAAGCCGCCAAGGAGTGCGGAGTGCACTGCGGGGAGCTCGTGAAGGCCGCCGCTCAGGCTGCCGGAGGAGCGGGCGGCGGAAGCCCCACTCGCGCGCAGGCTGGGGGCAAAAACCCCGAGAAGCTTGCCGAGGCAATGGAGGCCGTCAAGGAAATTTTCAAGAAGAAGAGCCTTTAACCCGTCTTAGGATACAACAGGCGCAACCACCATGCTCGATCCTCTCGTGAGAATCAAACGGCTTATCGTATCGGGATTCCTTGACCGAAGAGCTGGTCCGGGAAGCAATATTAAACGCCCCGAGTATTTCCAAAAAAATCAAGTCCAGCAATCCCGCCAGCGGAAAAAAAGACTATCTTTACGTCATAGTGGGCCTTACCTACGACGACATACCCGTTTACACAAAGGGGAAAATCGTACAATCCGAAGATCAGGAGAAGTTTTATGTCCTTATCTCGTCAAAAAGGTCAATCACCTAAGTTTCCCCGGAAACTCGAATTCCGTCCTGCGGCCGGCTTTCCATGATCATAAAAAAGGGGAAAACCGTGCTGGAAGACGGGACCCCCATAAGCGACATACCCCATTGGGTCTGCAACGCGTGCGGAGAGGAACTTTTCGATGCCCCCGCGATGTCCGCCATCAGACATCAAAGAATGGAAAAAACCGGCGCGGCCTGCGCATGACGGGGATCACCCGGTAACCGGACTACATGGATGGATTATAAAAGCGTTTTCGAATCAATTCTTGATAGGGCATCCCGGAAAATCGCCTCCTACTGGGTCCTGCTCGATCCCGACGATTTCACCCCCCGCCAGGGTGCGACAATCGCCATTCAGGCGCAATCGGCGGGCGCGGACGTCCTGCTCGTCGGCGGCAGCCTCATCCGTACCGACCGGTTCGGGCCGTTTGTCGCGTCGGTAAAAAAATCGGTTGATATTCCGGTGATTCTCTTCCCCGGCGACGCCACGCAGCTTTCCGGCGAAGCCGACGCGCTCCTGTACCTCTCGCTCGTCTCGGGCCGCAACCCGGCCAACCTCATCAGCGAGCACGTCAAGGCCGCACCCCTCATCAAGCAGCTCGACATCGAGCCCATTTCCACGGCCTACATGCTCGTGGAATCGGGGACCGTAACGTCGGTCGAATTCATGAGCAACACCAGGCCGCTGCCTCGGAACAAGCCCGCCATCGCGGCCGCCCACGCCCTTGCCGCACAATACATGGGCATGAAGCTCGTGTACCTCGAGGCGGGCAGCGGCGCGATGAACACCGTGCCCGACGAGATGATTTCCCTCGTCCGCTCAACGGTCGACATCCCCATCATCGTGGGCGGCGGCATCCGCGACGCCGCGACGGCGGTGGACAAAATCAGGGCGGGCGCGGACGTCGTCGTGACGGGCAACCTGCTTCAGGCAAAGGGCGGGATAGAGACGATGAGGGAAATTGCGGCAGCCGTGAAAAAAAGCGGCACAATATAACACGGCGGGCCGCCGCTTTATAAGTATAGCAGCCTTCTTGAATTCTTATGTCAGGATATCGTTACCGTTTTCCCCTCTCCCAATCTTGACGCCGCCACGCCTCCTTCTCCTTTACTATATTTGATACCTATGCAAAAGAAGACAGCGCCGATTCCGTCAAATTCCTCCGCCATCGCGGTCATCGACATAGGTACCACGTCCCTGCGCATGACCATCGCCCAGCCCGACGCCGCGGGCAGGGTGCGGCCGCTGGAGTTCCTCCAGCAGGCGGTGAGCCTCGGCAAGGATACATTTACAAAAGGTAACATCGAGCGGGGAACGGTGGAAGACTGCGTGCGCGCGCTCAAGAACTTCAGGCGCGTGCTCGACGAATACGGGATCACCCAGGAGGAGCGCGTGAGGGCCGTGGCGACCACGGCGGTGCGCGAGGCGGGAAACCGTGACGCGTTCATCGACCGCATCTCCATCGCCACGGGCATCCGCCTGGAGGTGCTCGACGACAGGGACGTCACTCGGCTCACCTACATCTCGGCCCGTTCGCTGCTGTCTCGTGACTCGTCGCTGTCCCGCGGTCGCGTCGCGGTGTGCGAGATGTCGGGCGGAAACACCGAGATACTGCTGCTGGACAAGGGGAACATACTCGCGACCCATTCGTTCAAGATAGGAGCGCTGCGGCTCCGCGAGATGCTCGAAAAATTCAACGCGCCGCTCGCGCGGCAGCGCACGCTCATGGAGAGCGAAATCCGGCGCACCATAGATCAAATCCTCCATTCCATTCCCGCGTCGTCGATCGGAAACATGACCGCGCTCGGCGGCGACTTGCGGTTCGCCGCGCACCGGCTTATTCCGGGCTACAATCCCCTGCTTCCGGCGCGGCTGCCGCTAAGAAAGCTCGAAAAGTTCACCGGGAGCATAATGGCCCTGTCGGTCAACGACTGCGTGCGTACGTTCAAGATGTCGTTCTCGGAGGCCGAGACTCTGGCGCCCAGCCTCCTGTTTTATTGCATGCTCGCCCGCGCCTTCTCGCTGTCGAGCGTCATCGCCTCGGGCATCTCCATGCAGCACGGCATCCTCACCGAGATGGCCCGCAGCGGGCCGCCGGGCGACGACGTGGCGCGGCAGATCATACGGTCGGCGTGGGAAATCGCGCGCAAGTACCGGTGCGACGAGAACCACGCGCGTCACGTGACCGTACTCGCGGGAACCCTGTTTTCGTGCCTCTCGCAGGAACACGGGCTCGGAGCCCGGCACGGACTGCTGCTGTCGGTGGCGGCCATCCTCCACGACATCGGAATTTTCGTGAACCCGCGCAGCCACCACAAGCACTCCATGTACCTCATCCAGAACAGCGAACTGTTCGGCTTGTCACGGCGCGACATCAACCTGGTGGCGCTTGTCGCGCGGTACCACCGCCGCGCAACGCCGAAACCGGTTCACCAGGAATACGCGGCGCTCGACCGCTCGGAACGGCTGACGACGGCGAAGCTCGCGGCGATTCTGCGCGTGGCCGATTCGCTCGACCGTTCCCACAGCCGCAGGATTTCCGGCATCGAGTGCCGGAAGGAAAAAGAACGGTTCGTCATTTCGGTCCCCAACGTCGACGACCTGACGCTCGAACAGGTGGCGCTGCAAAACAAGGGCGACATGTTCGAGGAGGTGTACGGCATGAGCGTGGTCGTGGAGAAGAAAACCGACGCATCGGCGTATTGACGGCCGCTGTTCGGTTCCTTGCGGAAACGAACCGGCCGGCGCGCCGTCGACGACCCAGGGACGCCATAGCGGGCATCACTCATCCGGCAGGATCATTATGAAAGCATCCAGAAAAAACAACTTCATCAACCGCGAGCTCTCCTGGCTCGAGTTCAACGACCGCGTGCTTTCGTGCGCGCGCGACGAATCGCTGCCGCTGCTCGAGCGGCTCAAGTTCCTCGCCATCACCGGCTCCAATCTCGATGAGTTCTTCATGGTGCGCGTGGGCGGACTCCAGATGCTTCTCAAAAACGGCGGCCAGAAAAAGGACCCGTCGGGCATGCGGCCCGCCGAACAGCTCGAGGCCGTGGCCCGCAGGACGCGGGAGATGCTGGCCGGGCAGTACGCCGTGTACCAGGAACTCGAAAAATCGCTCGCCGCTTCGGGCATCAGGCGTCTGCTTCCGCGGGAGTTTTCCGGGGAGCAGGGCAGGCACGCCGAATACGTGTTCGACAGCGAAATTTCACCCGTGGTTTCCCCCATGGCGCTCTCGGACCAGGAGGAAACTCCCCTGCTTGTCAACCGCATGCTCTACGTCGCGGTGCGGCTGTCCGTCCCCGCCGCGGGAGGAAAACGGCCGAGCCGCAGGCTCGCCATCATCCCGGTCGCCAGGACGCCGGGCCGGTTCATCACCCTGCCCTCGGAGGGCGGGTACCATTTCGTGCTGGCCGAGGACCTGCTCGCCCTGTTTGCAAACAGGTTCTTTCCCAACGAGACCGTCGCCGAAACGTCCTGCTTCCGCGTCACCAGAAACGCCGACGTATCGCTCCGCGAGGACGGCGCGCCGGATCTTGCCGCCGAAATGGAAGCGGTGATTGACGCGCGCAAGCGGAGCGACTGCGTCCGGCTCGAAGTGTGCGCGCCGATGTCCCCCGGCATGGCCTCGGAACTCGAAACGTTCCTAAACGTGCCCTCAAACGCCGTGTACCGCGCCGCCGGCCCGCTCGATCTTTCGGCGTTCTTCCGCCTCACCGAGCTTTCCGGGTACGACAAGCTCAGATACAAGCCCTGGCCGCCGCGGACGCCTCCCCATCTCAAGGCCGCGCCGTCGATGTTCGAAGTGATGGCGAAGCGCAACGTCCTGCTCTTCCATCCGTACGAAAGTTTCGATCCGGTGGTGCGCCTGATCCAGGAGGCGGCGCGCGACCCGCGGGTGGTGGCCGTCAAACAGACCCTGTACCGCACCAGCAGGAAAAGCCCCATCGTCGCCGCGCTCGCCGACGCGGCCCGGGCGGGCAAGTACGTCACCGCCATCGTGGAGCTTAAGGCGCGCTTCGACGAGGAGCGCAACATCGAATGGGCCGAGGAACTCGAGGACGCGGGCGTGCAGGTGATTTACGGCGTAAAGGGCCTCAAGACGCACGCCAAGGTGTTCATCGCCGTGCGGCGAGAGCCGGGCGGGCTGCGGCGCTACGTGCACTTCGGCACCGGCAACTACAACGAAATTACGGCGACCATTTACAGCGACGTTTCCTATATGACAAGCGACGAGGACCTGGGCGCCGACGCGTCGGCGTTCTTCAACTCGGTCACGGGGAACTCGCAGCCCCAGTCGTACCGCAAACTCGCGGCCGCGCCGCTGGGACTCAAGGAACGCGCGCTGTCGCTCATAGAGGCCGAAACCGAGCGCAGCCGCGAGGGGCAGAAGGCGTTCATCCACGCAAAAATGAATTCGCTCACTCACCCGGACATCATCGAGGCGCTCTACGCGGCCTCGCGCGCCGGCGTGAAGGTCCGGCTCAACGTGCGCGGCATCTGCTGCCTGCGCCCGGGCGTGCCGGGGCTCAGCGACAACATTTCCGTAAAAAGCATCGTGGGACGCTACCTGGAACACGCGCGCATCTGGCGGTTCGGCAACGGCGGCAAGGACAGGGTTTTCATCTGCACCGCCGACTGGATGCAGCGAAACCTCGACAAACGCATCGAACTGCTCACGCCCGTGGAAGACAGGGACGCCCGGGCCAGGCTCGCCCGCATCCTCGACCTGTGCCTCAAGGACGCCGCGAATTCGTGGCGCCTGCTGCCCGACGGTTCATGGGAACGGCTTTCGGCGGCGGGCCCGAAAAAGAACTTTGACTGCCACGTCGCTTTTTATGACGACGTATGCGAGAAGACCGACAAGGCCAAGCGGATGAAGCGCACCATGTTCGAGACCCACAAGCCGCTGCAAAGGAAGAAGTAGCGCCGCATGCCCGGAAAGCCCTCCATAGAATCGCTGTGCAAAAAGCACAGAAACGAGAACGTCCATTCGGAATTCGTGGCGCGGCTGGCGCTCGCCGTCTTCGACGAGGTTTCCCCCCATCTCGGCCTGCCGCCGTCTCACAGGCCGCTTTTAAGGGCCGCGGCGCTCCTCCACGACATCGGCTATTTCGAGCGCCCGTCGGATCACCATGCCGAAAGCGGCGCCATCGTGATGGAGCGGGGCGTGGCGGGCCTCACGCCGGAACAATGCAGGATCGTGGCCGCGGCCATAGCGCTCCACCGCAGGGACTTCACCAAGGGCTTCGGCGCCGGCCCGCTGGCCGAACTCGACGACAAGGAGGCCGCGCTGCGCATCGGCGCCATCCTGCGCATCGCCGACGGCCTCGATCACGGCCATCTGCAGAACGTTTCGATCCTCTCCGTGAAGCAGCACGCGGGCGGATTCCTGCTCGGCGCGTCGAGCCCCGGGTACGGTGCCAACATCGGGTGGGCGGCCGCCAAGGCCGACCTGTGGAAAAAAGTGTTCGGCCGGGATATCACCATCGTGGAGGCGGGAGACGACGGCGCCGCGCCGAAATTCACCGGCATCGTGAGACCGCGCGACGGCGTGCTTGACACCGCGCGAAGACTCCTGTACCTGCACTACCGCATCGTGTCCGAAAACCACGAAGGGATGCTTTCGGCCGAAACCGAGGAACCGCTGCACGACGGTCGCGTCGCGCTCCGCCGCTTTCGGGCGACGCTGCGGCTGTTTCGCCGCCACCTGCCCGCGCGCGCCGCGCGCGGCATCGACGCCAGAGTCGCGGCCTTGGCGGCCGGACTGAGTCCCATCCGCGACAACGACGTGTGGCTGCGGCTGCTGTCGTCGAAACGGGTGCTGGAGGCGTTTCGCGGCGACATCGAATTCGTGCATTTTCACGCCTTGCAGTCCCGACGGAAAAAGGACGACAAGCGCCCGCTGCGCAAGCTGTTGGCCGGGGACGGTTACGCGTCGCTGATGCGCGACATCGGACGTTTTCTCCGCGTCGACCTGCCCCGGATGCTCGATAAACCGCAATACCCGTTCGGCGCGCTGGCCGCGCGCAGGATACTGTCGCTGTATTTTACGATCCTGTCGCACCGCGGCGCGAAAAGGAAATACGACGCGCAGGCGATGCACCGGCTCAGAAAAACATGCCGGCGCGCCAGGTACTGGGCCGAATTTGCCGAACCCGCCCTCGGGCGTCCCGCCACCCTGCTGGCGCGCCGCCTCAAGGCGTGCGCCGACATCCTCGGAGATCTCCACGACGCCGACACGGCCGCGGAAAGGCTTCTGTCAATCGATTCTCCCGTGGCGCGGGCGCTTCTCAAACTGGTACAGGCCGATAGGCGCCGGCTGCTGTCGAGATTCGGGCGCTCGTGGCGTTCGCTGTCGTCGCCGTCTATGCTCTATTCCGCGACCGCGCTGTCTCAGGAGGCCGGGAACAACACGGCATACTGCATTCTCGTGCGCCACGCCACCGCCGCCGACGGCGGCGCCGCGACGCGCACGCTTTCCAAAAAAGGAGTCCGCGAGGCGCAAGCAGCGGGCAGAGCGCTCGCCCTGATGCAGTGCCGGCCCGACGTCATCGCCGCGAGCCCGCTCGCCCGCGCGTCCGACACCGCGGCAATCCTCGCCCAGTCGTTTTCCTTCAGCGCGCAGGTGGTACGCAAGAGCTGCCTCGAGCCGGGCGCCGACGTCGGGGCGTCGCTCGCGTGGCTCGGACGCGTGCGCGCCCGGTGCTGCGTATGCGTGGGGCACATGCCTCATCTTGCGGGCCTCGCCTCCGCCCTGCTGGGCCCCCGCGAAAAAAAACCCGCCGACTTCGCGCGGGCTTCGGCATGCTGCATATCGTTTGAAAAAGGGTTCGGCGCGGGCGCGGGGTCGCTCGAATGGTATTTTTCGAACAAGAAGTTCAAGCGTATCGTTTCAAGGGTGACCGGCAAAACATAATCGGCGCCCGCGGCGGCTCCTTACGGAGCGAGCGCCGGCGCAAAGGAGATTCGAATGGGCTGGACAAACGTACTCAAGGTTTTTCTTTTCGCGGCGGCCTTGCCCGCCGCCGCGGGCGTATCGCTCGACAGCATCACCGTGGGCGCCACCTATCACATGACGCTCGCGACGGGCGACGAACTCGAAGGCGTAATCGATTCGAAGACCGACACGTCGCTCATTCTCGACTGCAAAGGCAGCGCGTATTCGTTCGCCGCGAACCTCATATCCGACTGCAAACTGCTCGCCCCGCCGCCGCAAAAAGAGGCCCCGCAGCAAGCCGCCCCGGAGAAAAAGCCCCAGGCCTCCCCGGCACCGGCGACCCCCTACGACACGCTCATCGTGAAGAACCCGGAAAACGACGACTACGGCAGGCCCAAGGAGAACCTCGTTATCATCGGGAACATCGTCAAGGAGGATAACCTGCGCGTGACGGTACGGAAACCGGATAATTCCGAGGCCGCCTATACCTTCGACCAGGTGATACGCATCATGCGGCATACCACGGAAAATCCCGAGGAAGATCAAATCCGGCGCTATGCCAAGCCGTTGTTCTGCCCGCCCGACATGGTGCTGGTCGACCTCCCGCCCGGGAAGTCGGACAAGCCCCTCCTCAAGGTGTGCATCGACAGATACGAATACCCCGGCAAGGAGGGCGCCCTGCCGACCACCAACGTCTCGTACGACGACGCGGAGAAGCTCTGCGCAAGCGCCGGCAAGCGTTTGTGCACGGCCCAGGAATGGCAGTGGGCGTGCAGCGGAAGGGAAGGCTACGCCTATCCCTACGGGTTCACTTTCGAAAAAGAAAATTGCAATTCGGACAGCCGCGCCCCTGAACCGTCGGGCACGAGAAACAGGTGCATCAGCAAGTTCGGAGCAATAGACATGACCGGCAACGTATTCGAGTGGGTGAAGGCGGTGGACGGTTCAAAAGCGGCGATGGGGGGCCCCCTCTCAAAATGCCAGACGGTGTCGCCGGGCGAAGGCGGCGAGGCCAAACCGAAAACCGGCCTGCGCTGCTGCAAGAGCAATTGAGCCGGCAAGCCTTGCCGCGATCCGGAAAAAAGCGCGGCAATCCTCTCCCGGGGAATGATTCGCCCCGCGACGCGTCGGCTTGTGAAACGCGGGGTAATCGATTATTTTAGCACAAGTGCATCGTAAGGAGCGCCACCCATGAAACGATACGTGGACCACGATTCCATCGTCGAAAAAAATAGGGCAATCGCCCATTCGTACGAAACCGAGGCCCGCGACAAATCCCTCGATTCGAAGGGATCCGACGCCCAGCAACGCCAGCGTGAGGCGTCGTGTTTCAACTGCAAAATGAAGCAGAAGTGCCCGCAATTCAAGGCGAAGCGCACGGGCGGCACCGCGGGCGTCGTCTCCTTCGGCGGCGATCAGAAATTCATCTGCGATCGCTATATGCCGAACCCCTCCCCCGCCCAGATCATGTCGGACCGTCAGGTGAAATCCCTGCTCAAAAACGCAATGAGAGGTTTACGATGAACCAGGCGAATTCCCCGCTCGAATTGTACGAGAAGGCCTATAGGCTCCAGTACGAACAAAACAAAATCCCGGAGGCCTGCCGGCTGTACAAGGCCATCATAGACGAGTTCCCGGACAGCCCCGAATGCGGATATTCGGTCATCCAGTTGGAGAAACTCATCTCGGGCGCGGTGTCGGAGAAAATAGTCGTTTCGTCGCGGAACAGCACCATCCTCGCGGCCGTCGCGCTGGCGGTGAGCGTCCTGTCGCTTGTCGGCGTCATCGTCGCGGGGATGCGCTACGACAAGGCGGTGAAAACCGGCCTGTCGAACGTTTCCGCGGTGTCGCACTCAATAGCCGTACAGGAAGCGGCCAAGGCGGACGAAGAAGCCGCGATGAAAAAAGCGGCCGCGGAGGAAAAGCCCGCGGCCGACACTTCGGCGGCCGCAAAATCTCTCGTTCAGCCGGAACCGGCGGTTCACGAAAAAAACGAATCGTCTCCGGCCGTGAAAGACGCGCGAACCGCCAAGCCGAAAAAGGAACCGCCCGCCGCGCCGAAGACG
>JGI20214J51650_10000334_pt1 | contig 29589 bp, 27 predicted proteins | sample WetSurMetagenome_FD_51650 | JGI IMG/M metagenome (IMG submission 51650) | reverse complement strand
GTGAAGCAGATAGAAGACGAGAAGAAAAAAGAGGAAAAGATCAACGAGGAAATCGAGAAAAAGAAAAAAGAACTCCAGGAAATGGAAAATAAATAACATAAGCGGCTTGCGCTTGAATGCGGGTCAAGGGAAAACATAGTTTAGATGAAAGACTATATGAACAGAATTGTAAGAAAGGTTCAGGGGGTATTATGAAGGCGATTGTAACGGCTGTGTTACTTGCGCTTGCGGTTATGTCAGTCAATTCATGGGCGGCCCCGAAAAAAATCGTTGTTCCAAAAGACGTGAAAACGATCCAGAAAGCCCTTGATGAAGCCGAAGACGGAGATACCGTGTTTGTACAAAACGGTACCTATCGAGAGCATATAGTGATGAAAGACAATGTAGCTCTGTTGGGCGAAGATGCGGAGAGAACGGTTTTGCAGGGTGGAGGGGGTAAGCCTGTTGTGGAGGGAGCAAATCATTCAATAATTAAAAACTTCACGATTGAGCGTGGAAGTACCGGTATTGTTTGCAAAAATACAAATCCCACCATAGAGCACAATATAATCCGGAACAACAGGACGGGCGTGCATTGCCTTGTGTCACTTCCTGAAATCAAAAACAATATTATTCAATCAAATCAATGGACCGGTATTTTCTGCGAGCTTATCACCAACGGGCAACGTTCTTCAATAGATCATAATTTTGTCGGAGAAAACAGGTACTGCGGCATCATGCTCGCAAACAGAAGTGAAGTTCTTATCCAGAATACCATTCTGTTTCATAACCAACAGTATGGTTTGTATGTCAACGAAGACTCAAAACGTTCACGAATCATTTATAACGATTTTTACGCAAATAGACTGGCCTATAATCAGTACGCCATAGTTAACGAGACCAACGTTGCAAAAAATCCCGGGTTGACTTTCATAGGGGTGGTAGGATTTACGTTCGGCAGTTTTGGAGGAAAGGGATTTCCACTTGCCGGATTGGGAAAAGGCGGGTCCGATATCGGCCCGATGAGTGACGTGGCGATTAACAGAGTGCGAATTGATTCCGACGGCGACGGTATTCTTGATGACGTTGACCAATGCCCGGATGTTCCAGAGGACAGAGATGGATTTCAGGATGAAGATGGCTGCCCTGATTTCGACAATGATAATGACGGCATATTTGACGCGCAGGACAAATGCCCGAATGATCCGGAGGATTTTGATGGGTTTCAGGACGAAGATGGATGCTCCGACAATGACAACGATGGAGATGGAATTCCTGATAAATTCGACAAATGTCCCAATACACCGGAGGACATCGACGGCTATCAAGATGATGATGGATGTTCAGATGGTGGTGGACCTGGAAAGGTACCGGCGAAACTTCAACAAATTTCGCCGGTCAAAAGCGAGGTTGCTTCCCCGAAACCTGCGACGCCTTCCGTATCCGGTGCTTCCGTAAAATCCGAGGGCAAGAAATCCGCTGGTTCTACACCCATAAAAGGACAATAGCGCTTCGTGGAAAGTCTTTTAGGCGACGGAAGGAATTTTGGTTCCTTTCGTCGTTTATATTTGCCTATATCTGGAAGAGAATATTTGCGGTTGCGCAAAGGAAGCATCGGATATCAGATTTTGATTAGTTCAAGGTTTGACCGCGACGCATAACCGAAAATGTCTGCTCCTCACCTCAGTGTTTGCCTGTCTACTTGTCTTCTGTTCAAATTAATCCGCTTTTGCTTTAGATAGACGACAAGTCTTCGGTATAGCGTCAAGCTCATCGTAGAAAATCTGGTGCGTAAATAAGTTCTATGTTGCGTTATTGCGGCACCAAGGTGGCACTTCCGCAACCCAACACGGCGGCAAAAAAGTCATGGGAATGTTTCATAACTTATCTCTTATCAATTTGATACGGTTTGTTTACGAAACTGGCACCGTTCATGCTACGTCATCTCGCAGCAGTCATTTTTCAAAATATCCATAAACTTTTCAGAAGGGGCGTACAACATGAACAAGCAATTTGCGGTTGTAATTGCAATGGGCGCGATTTCAATATTTTCATCTTGCGCCAACAACCCGTCCGGTCTGCCCAGCCAAAAGACGGGAAGCGCAGAGGTCTGGGCTTCATTGGTAAAACCACAGACTCAAAATGTGTTGGCAAAAACACAGAAATCACAAGCTACAACGTGGGACAGCCTCATAGTAAGAATCACGGCAAGCGATATGGATACTCTTCTGGTCTCTACAAAATTCAGCCCTTCCGATCCATACATCTCCACAACAGTGGAAAACATTCCTGCGGGGAAAAAGCGTTTGTTTGAAGTTTTTACAAAAACAAAAGATGGTACTGTTATCCATACCAGCGTTGTACAGACCCTTGATGTTTCCCAGGCAGAGAAAAAAACACTGGATTTCAAATTGGTTCCGGTTAGAGGCTCAATCTATGTTGATATATCAAATATTCCTACTAATGTTAAACGGATTTGTGCTACCTTCGCACAACTTGTCTCATGCGAAGATAGAACGACAAAACTTTTTCTCAGCATCGACAACGTACCCGACAGTACGAATGACTCGTTGGTTCTGGAAGGAACGGATTCGGCAGGGGCCATTGTATATCGGTCCGCAATTTGGCTAAAATTTTCCGTACTGCGGGATACGAGCGTGACGAGTAGTTTTTATCGAGTTACCACAGGAGTTACTGTTTCTGCGACAGTCCAGACACCCGCGGTAACTGTTGTGTCGGCAAATGTGGGAAGCCAGAGAACAATAGGACTCGAATCCGGACGGCTTATCATTTCAGAGATAATGTACAACGCCAACGACTCGGAATATATTGAAATCTATAATCCTTTGTCTGTGACTTATAACGATTCATTGATAATCGAGATTGACGGCAATTGTCGGACTTTCGGAATGGTTTCCATCCAACCCAAGAATTTTTTTGTAGTCGGAAGAAAAAGCCTACCGTGGGCCGATACATACAATTCGGTTTCTTCAGCCCTGGATCTTTCCTCCGCAGGTAACTGGCTAAGCCTTCGGTCAAAGGCGGCAGGAGATACGGTTATAGATTGGGTGGCATTTACCGGAGGAAGCAATTCTCAGGAATGGCCCAATGTCGGTTCGGCTAAAAAATCTATCGTCCTGGATTCACTTCTATGTGATCCTCAATATAATAATTACGGAAGAAACTGGAAAGCTGCACAGACACTTCTGAACCAGCTTTTTCCTTCTATATCCACCTCTCAATACGGTTCGCCAAAAAGTGCAGATATTTAGGTAAGTATCCAAATGTGGAATATTTCCGCTCAATAGGCCCGTTAACCCAAAAAGCCCCTGAGGGTAACCTCGGGGGCTTGGTTTCATATCACAAAATTATTTCCATCCTTTGCCCACATTTACCATTAATTTATCAAAGACCGGTACTGAAGGTTAGCGGTTTATTTATAAAAAACAGCCAGAAAACCCCGGGCTTTTAAGCCCGGGGATGAATGGCTGCACGAAACGAAGTGGAGTCCCTTGAGGCATGGCGAAAAGCCATGCCAAGGGAAAAGAAACTGCGGGCTTCAGCCTGCGGAGTTTCATTTTAAACCCTGACACTTGGGGCGGGGGACAATGTTACAGGGGTTGCCAAAGGGGCTTCCCTTTTGGTCAAGGACGTGGTTACTACCCCGTTTGCGAAGTGGCCCCGTTTATTGAGGTACTGTGTGAGAAGATAGAAGTTTTTGTGGCTTTTCCTCGATGTTCTGAGCCTACCTGCACTACGAAAGGATCCACAATGGGCACGAATAATATAGTGTTTCTTGAAGTCATTGAATGGCTGGATCAGACAGGTGATCGATTCGTGTGGCGTATTCCCGAAGTCGGGTCGGGGGAAATCAAATTCGGGGCGCAGCTTATCATCCGCGAAAGCCAAGTAGGGGTTTTCTTTTACAACGGCAAAGCAATCCATGTATTCGGGCCCGGGAGACATACGCTTCAGACCGCGAATATTCCGATTCTCAATAAAATTATGAGCATTCCTTGGGGGCTCACCAGCCCGCTTCGCGCCGAAGTCTACATCCTCAACATAAAAACGTTTGTAAACCAGAAATGGGGCACGAGGGATCCGGTCGCATTCAAGGATTCGCAGCTCGGCCTCATCCGTTTGCGCGCTCACGGCCAGTTCAATGTCCGCATCGTTCAGCCGCTTCTTTTTATCAATACACTTACGGGGACGGTAGGAAGCTTTTCGACGGATGACCTTACCGAATATATGAGCAGCGTTATCGTATCGAGGTTCAACGATTATCTTGGGGAACATCTTGATACGATGTTCAATCTACCCGGCAAATACGACGAGGTTGCGGAAGGGCTAAAGAAACAATTGCAACAGGATTTTGTCCATTTTGGTCTGGAGCTTCAGAATCTATATATCAATGCCATTACTCCTCCGCTGGAAGTCCAGCAGGCCATCGACGATCGGAGCAAGCTTGGGCTATTTAGCAATCTCAACGATCTCGTAAAAATGAAATCCGCAATGGCGATTGAAAAGGCCTCGCAGAATCCCGGTAGCGGCAATGGAGTGGGGATGGGTTTCGGTCTCATGATGCCCGCGATGCTTTCCCGACAGTTCGCGTCCCAGGACACCGTAGCCGCACAGTCGACCCAGAAGTGCCCGGATTGCGGCAAACAGATACCTGCCGAGGCCCAGTTTTGTCTCTATTGCGGCCATCAACTACTGGTATTCTCCCAGTGTGTCAAGTGTGGCAAGAATCTTACGCCATTCGCCAAGTTCTGCCCGCAATGTGGCCAGCAGGTTGCTCTGCAGGCTCCAAGGAAACACTGCAACCGTTGCGGATTCGACAACCTTTTTAACGCAGTCTTCTGCAATCAATGCGGTGAACATCTCTAACGGTATTCTGGAGCACCAGTGTCCCCAATGTGGCGCTGTGGTGAGCCTGTCAGATACGGACAGACTTTTTTCATGTCCTTATTGCCGTGTTGCGTTGTTCATCACTTTTCAGGAACATGGTTCTCTCTATTTATCGACGAACCTCAAGGAAGAACACGATTTTTTCTACATGCCCTATTGGTGGTGCAAGGGAACCGAATACTCGCTTTCCATCGGGGGCACGTCCTGTAATGTCGTCGACCGCAGTATTATCGCCGCAGACTATCCAGGTTTTCCCCAAACGCTTGGGATACGATCACAAACCGTTAAAAAGAAATTTATCGAACCGGCGACTCCGGGGAGCTTTCTGAAACCACGGTTCCCCTTTGACGCTCTTAAAAAAAGAATCGTCCTTTCACCTGAGGTGGAAACACGAGAAGTCTTCTTCTCATCAACGGTTTCAGCGTCCGTTTCCGGGTTTTTGCCTCCTGCCGAGAAGGCACCCGATTTTCCTGTCATGAAGACCGCACTAGTCGGTGAGACGGTGAACCTGCTGTACGCACCGTACTTTTTAAAAAACAATGTCTTGTTTGACGGAATTTCCGGGGCCAAACTTGGGCCGGTGAGCGATTCGATCTTTGTGGAAAAGGGTTGGCGGCCGGCAGGCCCCACATTTATCTCCACGCTGTGTCCCGAATGCGGAGGGGATTGCGGCGGCGAACGCGACAGCCTTGTCGTCGTGTGCGCCACTTGCGGCCGCGCTTGGCACGCGGCCGCAAACGGGCTTTTAAAAACGGACTATGCGGTATGGAACGGCGACTCGCAGGCCGATCTCTGGCTTCCGTTCTGGCGACTCGACGTTTCAACACCCAAAGTGCGCCTCGAATCGGTTGCGGATTTTATCCGTTTTGTCAATGCCCCACGGGCGGTGCTTCCACTCATGGAGAACCAGAGGTTCTTTTTCTGGGTGCCCGCATTTAAAGTCAATCCGCAACTGTTTCTGCTGCTGTCAAAGCTGCTCACTACCAATCAGAAGGAGCCGCGACAGGCGGAGGACATTTCGCGGAAATCCTCGTTCTATCCTGTCACGCTCGACGCGGCCGAAGGTTTCGATGCCGCACCCGTGGTTCTTGGCGACATCAGCCAAGCAAGAAAACGGGTCATTCCGCTTTTAAACAACTTGGAACTGTCTCTTAGGTCAACAAAATTGGTTTACGTGCCGCTCGTTCGCAGAGGGATGGAATACGTCCAGCCGGAACTCGATTTTGGAGTCCAAGAAAGGGCTCTCAAGATGGGAAGGCTGATTTAGGAAAGCGACAATGGTATACGGCGCTCGGATTTCCCGTTGGCGGGCATTGGTTATTGTTCCGGCTATCGCGCCGTTCCTACCAGTCTTCTCACTGCGTCAAGAGTCGAGATTCCCGCCGCGCGGGCCTTTTGGGCACCCGCCGTTCTCACCTCTTGGACATAGTCGGGATTGCGGGCAAGCTCCTCGCGTTTTGAGCGGAACGGCCTGAAATATTCCCACAAGGCGGAGAAAAGCTCCTTTTTCGCCTCCCCATATCCGTATCCGCCCTTGCGAAGTTTTTGTTCCATTTCGGCCGTTTTATCCGGTACCGCAAAAAGTTTGTATAGGGCGAATACGATGCTCTTGCCGGTATCCTTGGGCTGCTCAAGGGGCGTAGGGTCGGTTACGATACTCATTACAGTCTTTTTTAACTGGGCTTCGCCGGCAAAAATATCGAGCGTGTTGCCGTAGGATTTCGACATCTTCTGGCCGTCGATACCGGGGACTACCGCGACTTCTTCTTTGATTTTCGGCTCGGGAAGCGTGAACACCGTCCCGTAGGTCAGGTTGAATTTGATGGCGATGTCGCGTGTGACTTCGACATGCTGTTTCTGGTCTTTCCCCACAGGAACAACGTTCGTCTGGTACATCAGGATATCGGCGGCCATGAGGACTGGATAGGAGAACAGGCCGTTGTTTGCCGGAAGGCCTTTCGCGACCTTATCTTTATACGAATGGCATCGCTCTAAAAGTCCCTTCGGCGTAACGTTGTTTAGATACCAGGTGAGCTCGGTGACTTCGGGCACGTCCGATTGGACCCAGAACACCGATTTGTCCGGATTGATGCCGAGCGCGAGAAGATCGAGTATGGCATCGTTGGTGTATGCCTGAAGCTGCTTCGGGTCGAATACCGAGGTGAGGCTGTGAAGGTTGGCCAAAAAGCAGAAGAGCTCGCCATCTTCCTGTGCCTGTATCATTGGCTGGATCATGCCGAGAAAGTTGCCTATGTGAAGCGTTCCCGAGGGTTGAATTCCGGAGAGAATGCGCATTGTGTCAAATCCTTTTGTCGAGGTGTGACGGCAAAAGTAAAAATACGTTGCCGCTGACGCCCGGCCCATGGATTTTATCGGACCTTTGGTATATCTCGGGTGTGCCCGTCGCGCGGTTTCAATGCCGGATGGACTTAAAATCCCATTGCCTTGACGAATTCTTCATTAAAATCCTCTCGTCCCGACAGTTCGACGTACCGCGACAATGCCGCGACTTTCGTGATGCGGGTGATGAACCGGGCCGAGCGAACGGCATTTCTCGCGCCTGCGCCCGCCGCGTTGCCCAGAGGAACCGCCTTTTCCTTTAATTGCCTTGGAATAAGGCCGATTGCCGCAGCGTTTTTCACGTTCATTAAGGAACCAAACGCCCCGGCAAGAAAAAGGTGCTCAATATTTTCAATTGAAACGCCAGCGGTGTTCAGCAGTATACGTATCCCTGCCGCAAGTGCGGCTTTTGCAAGCTGAATCTGCCGTATATCGGCAGGGGAGACCGTGATGTTCCGCCGCGTTGCGGTGCTGCCGCTGCTTTCGACGACAAACCGGGAACCCATATAACCGGAGGTGTCGGCGATTCCTTTTTTAAGCAGCCACGCGGTAATGTCGACAATGCCGGATCCGCAAATCCCGACGGGTTTTGTGTTTGCGATGGTGCGGTAGCGGCCGTTGCGAAAAGAACGGATTGCACCCTCAATGCCCCCGACGCCGCAGTCGAGGCAGGCACCCTCGAACGCCGGTCCCGCTGCGGCAGAACAGCACCACACCTTAGTTTTGTTGCCAACGGCGATTTCGCCGTTGGTACCGATGTCGAGGTATAGTGAATAGGGGGGGATGTCCGTCATGGGAGTGGAGGCGATGCCCGCAGTAATGTCGGAGCCCACAAAGCCGGAAACAGCCGGCAGTACCAGCACAAGGCCGGCCGGGTTCATCAGGAGCCTGCATTGTCCGCCCGTTTTTCTTTGTAACTCCGTGAAGCGAGGACGAAAAGGCGCAAAGGCGATGGAGCGCGGGTTTACGCCGAGGAATATGTGAGACATGGCCGGGTTTCCCACGATTGCGGCGGAGACTATCCCGTCGCGGCGGACGCCCGTTCTTCTTAATAAATCACTTATGGACGTATTTACTTTATCAATGAGACATTCGCGAAGTTCGTCAAGCCCCGAGGTGTGCTTCATGCAGTAATGTATCCTGCTGATAACGTCATTGCCGAAGGCGGATTGTGGATTGGCAAATGAATTAATACCGATCGTCGTTTTCGCTTCAAGATTCTCGAGGTACATGACCACCGTTGTCGTGCCGATGTCGATCGCTAAACCGTACCGGATTTTGTTGAGAGGAACACGACGGGGAGTACGGAGAGGAGACCTCCTTTCCGCACTCCCGGTTTCGAGGATGAATGGCTTTGGCTGGGGCGGGAGCTTCACGTCAAGGGGCTTCTCGACGAGGAACCTGCATGCGCGCCGCCGCCCAAACCCTTTGATTGAGACCACACATTTTCCGCACCGGCCACTCCCGCCGCATGGAGCCGTTACCATAAATCCTTCGTCACGCAGAACCTCAAGCAGCGACCGGCTTTTTCCGGCTGAAACCGTTTTTGTTACGCCGTTGCATACGGTCACACGGACAAAAGTCTCGGAAGTATGCGTATTTCTCATAGTGATTCAAAATACTTATTTATTCGATCGTTAAAATTATGACCGTTCGTCTTGCATCAGAGGAAAGAGGAGCGCGCAGGTTCTCGTCGGTGCTGTTGGAAGGATTCGGCTCACCGCGAACGGTATACGTTTTGAGCAAGAATATCATCTCTATTCTTACCTATGGTGAGGCTAAAAAATCTGGGTGAGAGGACACAGACGCACTGCGGGGAGTGATTCTGGTGAATGGGAGATCGGTTGAATCGTACAATTTGCTACTATAGGGCGGCCATGAGGTACTATTTTTCCTGCGGTTAGGACCCGCCATTTGCTCCGTAAGTGAGTTGTATGAGTTTCCAAACAAAACTCTTTCTCGTATTCGCGCCGTTCTTCGTCATCGTGGTGGCGCTTATGCTGTTTTTCACAATCCAGTTCGAGCGTCATATTGTCAAGCAGTTTGAAAGCGACATTCAGGAGATTGTCCATACGGTGCACTACTCGACGCAAAGACTCGCCACGAGGAACGGCCGCGATTCGGAGGCTCTTGAACGTTTCATAGAGGAGATAAAAAGCAATACCCGCGTTCATGAAGTTTCGGTGGTGGGGAGCACCCAGAAGATCGTCGCAAGCAGCAATCCAAAGAAAGTCGGCCAAAAAAGCAACCTTCTCTCGGGGAGGGAGATTATCGTAAAGGCGCAATATGGGGTTGAGGATTCCGGAGGAAGGCCGGTACGCTACGATTTTGTCCAGGTACCCATCATCCGCGATAACAAAGTGATAGGTATGCTCGAAACATCCATCGTCGTCAACGATTTCGGGATTCTTGCCCGCCAACTTAACACGCGGACGCTCGCCATCGCGTCGATTGCGCTGTTTATCATGTTTTTTGTTTCGTTTTTCGCTCTCTACAGGCTAAGCAAGCCGCTAAGGCAGTTGTCCGGCGCGGCCGAGCACGTGGCGTCGGGTGATTTGTCTGTGCACCTTCCCCACAAAGGAAACGATGAAATCGGACGTCTCACGAAATCGTTCAACGCCATGACGCAAAAGCTTAACGCGCAGAAGCAGCTTGAGGACAAGTTACGGAGTCTCGAGCGCCACGCGATACTGGCCGAAATGGCCTCGAACTTGGCCCACGAAATCCGTAACCCGCTCAACCTGATAAACCTTACGGCGGATCATCTGGGGCACGAATACCTTCCCGAGGACGAGGACAGGAAGAAATCGTACTCCGAACTCATCGCGGCGCTCAAGGCCGAAGTGCAGCATCTCAATACAATGGTAAACGAATTTCTCACCATAGGCAGGCCGTCACGGCTCAAAAAAACCGAGTTTTCCCTTGCCGAGTTGTTCGAGCAACTCCAGGTACTGGTGAAGCTGCAGATAATTTCTAAGAATATATCTTTGGAAATTTCCGGCGGAGGAACCTCTCATACAATTAATGCCGATATCGAACAGATGAGACTCGTGTTTCTCAACCTGCTCCTCAACGCCGTCGAAGCCGTCCAGGAGAATGGAAGGATCGCCATAACGGTCGAGGCTCGCGGTGACGGGAAGGTGATTATCAAAGTGATTGACGACGGACCGGGAGTAGCGCCGGAAAATCTCGAACGTATTTTCGAGCCGTATTTCAGCAAGCGGCCCGGCGGTACGGGACTGGGGCTTCCTTTGGCGCGAAGGATCGTGGAGGAACACGGCGGGACCATCACCGCCTCCAACCATCTTGGCGGCGGCGCCCAGTTCGAGATTATACTGCCGATTGATATGGGCAAAAACGGCGACGCGGCCAAGCACCCTGCGGGAACGTAAAGGGAGATAGCATGGCGAAAGTAGTTATTGTCGACGATGAGGCAGCTCAGCGCAACATCATGGCGAAAATTTTGCAGTCGGGCGGTCATTCGTTCGTTGAAGCCGCAAATGTCGACGCCGCCCTTACCAGGATTCGTGAATTCCAGCCGGATGTCGTTCTCACCGATCTCAAGATGGAGGGGAAAAGCGGACTTGTACTCGTTGAAGAAGTCGCGAAACTGCCGCTGCACCCCGAGATAGTACTTATCACGGCATACGGTACCGTCGAAACCGCGGTGAAGGCCATGCTTCTCGGCGCGTTCAATTATCTCGTAAAACCCCTTGATCGCGACGTATTGCTTCTCCAGGTACAGCGTGCCGCTGAAAAACACTTACTGCAGGAAGAAGGCCAACAGCTTCGCGACGCGCTCACCAAGCAGCTTACCGACGGCCTCGTGGCCGAGTCGTCCGCGATGAAGAGCGTATTGGACATCGTCAAGAAAGTGGCCCAGAGCGATTCCACGGTGCTCATCCGGGGCGAGTCGGGCACCGGCAAGGAACGCATCGCGCGGCTCATTCATTACCAGAGCGGCCGCGGTCGCAAACCCATGCAGAGCATCAACTGCGCCGCCTTTACCGAGACATTGCTTGAATCCGAGTTGTTCGGCCACGAAAAAGGCTCGTTCACCGGCGCGCAGGGCACGCACGTCGGGCTCATAGAATCGGCCTCCGGCAGCACGCTTTTCCTCGACGAAGTGGGTGATATGTCGCTCTCCACGCAGGCGAAACTGCTGCGTGTGCTCCAGGAAAAAGAAATCCGCCGCGTGGGTGGAACCAGGAGCATCGAGGTTGACTTACGTATTATCGCCGCAACCAACAAAAATCTGGAACAGGCCATAAAGCAAGGCACCTTTCGCGACGATCTTTTTTATCGGCTCAATATCATTCCTGTTTCGATTCCGCCGCTCCGCGAGCGAAGCGAGGATATTGATGCGCTCGTGAGATTTTTTATCAGCCGCTCGGGCAGGCCCAAGACCGTGGACGCCGCCGCCATGAAGCTCATTCGTGAGTATTCGTGGCCGGGAAACGTGCGGGAGCTGGAAGCCGTGATGGAGCGGATAACGGTCTTGTCGAGCAGTGATCGCATCACGGCCGACGATCTTCCGGTGGAATTGCGCGTTGCAAGGCCGGTATCCGATCTCTCGGCCGACTTTGATCTGCCGAGGGAGGGTATGGATTTTGAGGAATGGGAAAAGTACATCCTTGCTCAAGCCTTGAAACGCGCGAACGGCGTAATGGCCGATGCCGCGAAACTTTTGGGAATGACCTACTTGACATTCCGATACCGCGCAAAGAAATTTGGAATAAAAACAGAATAGCCTTTTGGCAAAGGTACTTTATCCTTTTGGCTATTTATCCGCTTTAGTAAAAATTAGTTACTATAATATCCCCTGATTTATATCAAGCCTATAACTTTCCTAATATCATAGCGTTACTTGAATACCGGCATTGGAACCTTGGTTGTGGCAACTTTTTTGCGTGGTATTGGGTACAACATTGGAAGATAATCATCAAACCCCATAACAAGCATCTCTCATCAACCACCAAAAGGAGTGTCGTATGAAGTTCGCCAAGATTCTTGTCGCCGTTCTCGCGTGTACGAGTCTGTTGTTTGCCCAGGAAGCCGCCGCACCGAAAGCGGAAAAGGCCGCAAAGAGTGAGAAGAAACCCGCCGCCGCAACGATTCATGGTACGTTTGTCTCGGCCGACGCGGTCGCCAACACTATCATCGTAAAAGCCGGAAAGAAAGATGATACTCTGTCAGTAGACGCCGGAGCGAAAATCACCAGTGGAAAAGAAACCATCGCCCTCGGTGACATCAAGACCGACGCAAAGCTCACCATTACCTGCAAGACCGTGGACGGAAAGAAAGTGGCCGAAAAGATCGTCGTCGCGTCCGCCGCAGCTCCCAAAGCCGAAAAAACGAAGAAAGCCGCAGCCGCTCCCGCGCAGTAAGTCTTTCGGCGTGTACTTTTTCGACTATGGGGTTTGGAAACGGCCGCCTCGGGGAAACCCGGGGCGGTTTCGTTTTTAGATCGGTCGCCTCCGTGCATCTTTAAGGAATCAATGCGAGATTTTGGATTCACTTCACATTCGTGAGATGAAAGCTTTGAGAAACTCTATGCCGCGTCTAATTTTCTGGCCGACCTCAAGCCGGGTAAGCGGTATTGTCCGGACTTGGCAACAGTTGCGGGAATACCTAATTCACATGTGAGCCGGTTTGTCCTCCGGCCGTGGTTCTTCACTTGTGAGCCATGGCCGGCACTGGCTTCAAAGAAGGGAATAAAGTAAGTACCTGTAAACACATCTCTTTTATACGCCCGCACGATTACGAAAAATCGAACTTCTTTTGAGATTAGTCTATATTATATTTATCTTGATTATAGTTTTGGCCTAATTTCCTGCCCCCTATCAGAATTTTTAAAAGCGATATCTGCGATATAGGCCGGAGTGTGCAATGCTCCGCGCTGTGTTGAGCGTTCCGGTGAAAGAAATAGGTATCCAACTATGGAGGGGATACTCACTAGAGCACGCGATACTGCAGAGTATTAACGCCTCGGTTCAGAATACGAGAAGCTTTTATTTGATAGAAAACTTTTAACAAAAGGGGGACGGGATGAAGCATGTATCATTCTGCTGTCTCGCATCGATTCTGGCGTTTTTCTTAACCGCTCAAGCCGATGTATCGCGTGGTTATATCACCAATCCGGGCACCGTGGTTGACTCCGCAGGCAAACCGGTAAGAAACGCCTACATCACCTACGTGACTCTTGCCAAGCGTTATACATGGTCGTACAGCCTCAATGATGGCTCGTTTGGGGCCCCAGTGGGAGCAAGGAACCCGGCTTTGTCCTCGAACACCGTAAGTGGACTCCAATTGACGGTGCGGGGCAAAGAGCTTTTGTTCCATGTTTCCCGAGGAGAGGGTGCGACGGTTGAATTGTTCGACATGAAGGGTCGCAGCCTCGGCATCGTCATTAACAAGATCATGGATAAAACCGGCTATTTTTCCTTTTCGCCTTTTGCCGGTTCAACGAAGCAATGGGCGCGCGCCATGTATATAGCGAAAGTCACAGTCAATGGTCGAACTGAATGTGCAAAGATAATGAACCGGTTTTATGCCGGTTCGGGGCATGCCGATTTCTTTTCCGATCCCGCCGGCACAAATTCGCTCGGTAAAATCGCCGCGTACATTGATACGTTGCGTGTAGGGAAGACCGGATATTATTCGACGACGGTTCCCATTTCCAGCTACACCGAGTCGGTGGGCCAGGTAAGGATCGTAAAAATGGATGTTGCGAAAAAGGTCGACTCGATTTTCGCCCTCATGACCCCCGCTGAAAAGGCTGGAGCCATAAACCAGCCGAATTTTCAACAAGTGAACACGGCGTACTACGGAGCGAATTTTATAGGAACCGTGTTTTCCGGAGGCGGCGGCACGCCGAACCCGAACACTCCCACCGGCTGGGCGGATTTCAATCAGGCCGCCAACGCCTCGGTGGCGCAATCCCGCCTGCATATTCCTCTTATCTGCGGCGTCGACAATGTCCATGGGCTCAACACCTGTACTCAGGGCGTGATCCTCCCGCACAATTGCGCCATGGGCTGCACGTGGGATCCGCAGTTCTGCGAGAAGGCGTACAGGATGGTAGGTTGCGAGATCAGGGGCACGGGTCAAGATTGGATGCTTGCCCCCTGCGTGGCGGTATGCCGCGACGACCGCTACGGCCGGCTTTACGAAGGGTACAGCGAAAATCCGGAACTGACCGCGGCCATTGCAAAAGCGGCGGTTCTCGGTCTGTCGACAGGCGACTTGGGACATCCGAATGCGGTCGGCGTATGCCTTAAACACTTTTGCGGAGACGGTGGAAGCATAAACGGCACGATGGCGGGCAACTGTGATACGGCGTTCGAACACGTTTCCTATGAACAACTCAAATATATTCATCTCCTTCCTTATATAGAGTGCTTCAAAGTATATGCAATTTCGCTCATGGATCAATTCGGCTCGTGGATGGGCACAACATGCTCCCAGAATTCGGCGATGAACATCGACTGGCTCAGAGGCGAACAGCATTTCCAGGGATTTGTCAATGGCGACTGGGGTACTCAATTCAGCAATTTTCAATATGGACTTGATGTCGCCATGCCCAGCGGCAATGCCACCGATGTGCTCAATTCCGCCAAGACCTATTTCACCAACAACCCGACCGCGGCCAGGGGAATCCAGGGGGTCAAAGGCGTACTCACGCCAAAGATGTGGATGTTCGGCGACTGGGGCTTTTACAACAAGCCGATTGACAGACGGCTCACCGCCCTTGTCGGCTGCGCCGATGACCGTGATATCGCCCGCGAGGCGGTGAGAAAATCCTGCGTGCTTGTTAAGAATAATAACGGCGTACTGCCCCTCGCGACAACCGATAGGGTCACGTGCGTCGGCAACTTCATGAACGACGTCGGCCTTCAATGCGGCGGATGGACGCTGTCATGGCAGAGCCACGTGCAGGTGCCGGGCGGCACTTCCTTCTACGACGGCATGAGACAAGTAGCGGGTACAAGCGCGCCCATTACCTTCAATAACGCCGGCGCCGCCGACATCGTGATCGTCGGCATCGGCGAGGAACCGTACGCGGAGACCGCTTTTCCCGATATAAATATCATCGGCGAGGAACAGTGTGCCACCTATAAAAGCCAGGGGAAAAAGGTGGTGCTGGTGGTTGTGAGCGGACGTCCGGTCGACATTTCGAGCGCCGTTGCCAGTTGCGACGCGATCATCATCGCCATGTGGCCTGGTTCCGAAGGAGAGGGGCTTGCCGATCTCCTCTACGGCAAGTACGATTTCACCGGCAAGTTGTCGTATACCTGGCCGGCCAATCTCAGCCAGGAGCCCATCAACTGGGGCTATCCTAAAAATGGGAAAGAGGCATATGGTACAAAAGTGCCCCAATGGCCGTTCGGCTTCGGCCTGAATTACAAAGGCGACACCTTGAAAGCCGAAGACGGACTCTACAGTCAGGTGAGCGTGGATTCGTTGAGAGAGTGAGATAAAGCATTAAACGGTATTCGAGTTGCGCCGTGTCCGAGAGAATAGGGTGGATTTCGGGCACGGCTTTTTTTACGATAGACAATCAGGACGGGGCCCGTATTACGGGAAGGAACTCTGCGGGCCGTGGAATTACTGAAGAAATTTTCATCCCGTGGGCGGCTGCGGATAAAGCCGCCGCCCGGTGAGCCCCGGCGGATAGTGTGCGGTCGATTCGTTTCCCCAATTACCTGAACGAGCTTATATCCCGCTGTCGGTCATGCGTATGCGGGTGAGCGTGGTTGTGCACGTGATCGTGGGGGTGCGTGTGTTTGAGCCCCAGATGCCGGTGCACATGCACGTGCACCAGGTTATGGGCTTGTAAAAACTCCCCGTCCGTCAATATCTCCTCCGCGGTTCCGCTCCGGATTATTGATTTCTCCGCCCCGAACACGTGCACCACGTCGGCGATTTCTTCAACGATATGAAGGTCGTGCGTGGCCATAATCACCGTCTTTCCCGCTTTGTGCGATTCTTCGATCACGTCGATAATGTCGCGGGAGGTCTGGGGATCGAGGCCCGCGGTAGGTTCGTCGAGCAGGAGTACTTCCGGCTCCATTACGAGAACCGATGCGATTGAAGCCTTTTTCTTTTCACCCAACGAAAGCTGGTGCGGGGAACGGTCAAGCAGATGGGATATCCTCATTCGTGCGGCCGCGGCATCGAGTCTCCGGCGGATTTCGTCCTGCGGAACGCCGAATTGCAGGGGCCCGAATGCGACATCTTCTTGTACCGTAGGGCAGAAAAGCTGTATTTCCGGGTTCTGGAACACAAAACCGACGCGCGAGCGAAACTCCCGCTGAATCGTCGGATTGCACATTGACTTATCGGAAAGTTCGTTTCCGAACGCCGCGACCGTCCCCGCGTCGGCGAATATCAGCGCATCGAGCAGGGTGAGAAGGGTGGATTTCCCCGTTCCGTTGGCGCCGATGAACGCGGCGCGCGTTCCAGCCGGGACGTCGAGCGAAACGTCGCGAAGCGCGGGAATGCCGCCGGGATAGGAATAGGAAACGTTTCTTAATGAAAAAATCGGTTGAACCATAACGTTCCCGCGAGCGCGCATAGCGCAAGGAAAAAGATGATTAAATCAAGCGGACGGGCGTGAAATTCATCCAACGTATGCGCCTCACCGCAGTAGCCGCGCGAAAGCATCGCATCGTATACCTGGGATTGCATCCGGTAGGACCTCAACCAAAGGCCGGCCATGGTGGAGGTCACGATTTTACGGCCCTCCTTTGTTGACGAAATGAACCCCACGCGGCTCCGTATTGCCACGAACACGTTCCGGATAATGTCGAGAAACAGAAAAATATACCGGTAGCTCATGCCCATGGTCATGACGAAAAGCTGCGGTACGCGGAACACGCGAAGGGTCTTGAGGAGAACGTGCTGGCGTGTGGTGAGCACCAGAAGCACTGCAATTGAGACCGAATCGAGGACGCGCAGGAGGAATATAGCCGCGGAATCGAGGCCTTGGCGCGTGATTGACAGGCTCACCTTGAACAGCGTAAAAGAAAATATCGGTTCGCCGGGCGTCACGATGTCGAATATCGCCGGCACTACGATAAAAAGCGAGAATATGGGGACGAAAAAAAGAGTCCGTCCCAGAAAAAAGAACACGCCTATCTCCGACGCAACAACGAGGCAAAGTATCACGGCGTACAGCGTCGACAAAACGACCGAACTTTTCGTCATGAGCACCGACGCCAGAAGCAGTACCGCCGCCAGGCTTTTCAGGCGCGGGTCGCGGCGTTGAAGAAAACCGTTTCTTGCGGCGACGAGTTCGACGGAAACGGCCTCCCGCAGGAGGGAGGCCGTTCCGAAAATCGTGCGTTCGAGAAAACCGCCGAATTTCTTTCCGCTCACGTTTTTTGTTCCTTTTTTGCAAGCAGCTTTCCCAGCAGTAACGCGAATCCAACGCACAATCCTATCCCGATGATGGCGGAAACGACATAGGCAAGACTCAGGTGTCCAAGCCCCTTATTTTCCCAGCCCTTGAAAGCATAGTCGGGCAAGAGTGCGTTCCACAGGGACGATAGTTTCTCCAGGCCGGAAGGAATGTACCCAACCAAATTTTTTACTTCGTCCGCGCCCCATTCACCCCATGCCGACCCTGCTTTGAGCTTGTCAGGAAGGTAAAGGCCGATTGGGGACAATACTACAAGTATGCCGAGCCCAATCCATAATTTGGTAGTTGTTTTCATACCGCCGCCCCCTGTTTCTGGCCGAGCAATGAAGCATCCTGTGCCTGCAGAAATTTCACCACGAGTGCGGTGACAATCAATTCGACCCATCCGAAAATCAGCAGGTGCTCTCCGACCATGGCTGTGACCGCAATCTTCAAGTCATAGGGGCAATACAAGGCCTGTCCCGATGCGGTATGATGGAGAATGGGCTGAAGTCCGAATTCAAAGCCGGCGCAAAAAGAAGCGAGAACAAGACCCACATACCCTGCGATCCCGGCCGCAACTACTCTGCGAAACGATTGCACGGGAGCGTTTCCGCTTATCAGCTTATACACGAGAAATCCGGCAAACGGCAACACAAACGCCATATTAAAGCAATTCGCGCCGATAGCGGTTATCCCGCCGTCTCCAAAAAGCAAGGCCTGTATCACAAGCGCCACGCTCACCGCGATTGTTGCCGCCCAAGGACCCAACAAAATGGCGACAAGCACTGCGCCCACGGCGTGTCCTGTGGTCCCTCCGGGGATGGGGACATTGAACATCATGATGACAAAACTGAACGCCGAGCCTATGGCGAGCAAGGGGACTTGCTTTGCCGCAAGCGTCTTTCTCACCTTCCTCGATGCGACCGCCCAGATGGGGACCATTGCGGCATAAAAAACACCGCACGTAACCGGCCCCAGATAACCGTCGGGAATATGCATACCATCTCCTTTCAGAAAAATAGTGGATGAAAGATTCTGTGGCATAAAATATAATTTCTTGCCATTTTTGGTGCCACTATTTATATTTTCGTAGCACAAAATGTATTCATCCAATCACGCCAATTTTCGAAACGAAAGGAGATTCCCGATGCTTCTCGTGCGATTTGTCAGGTCTGGCATGCTTGCCGGGTTATTCCTCGGCGGCTTCGTTCTTTCTTCGTATGCCGGTCGGCCCTTCGTTACCGACGACGTAGGTACGGTTGTAAAAGATTCATTTGATTTGGAGCCTTCTATTAATTACGGCGGAAATTTTGCGTTAGGAGGCCTTTCCTTCAAACACGGGCTCACGGATCGCGCGGATATCGAATTCGGACTTGGTTATCAGGCACTGCCCGATGATGAACGAATGCCGACCACGGCGAGCTTCATGTGTAAGTTCGCCATTATCCCCGACATTTTTGCCGCAACGCTTGGAATGACCTTTGGAAATACGGCCTATTCTCTCAACCTTATCGCAAGCAAGACCATCGGGTCATTTTCGGGGGATGTCAATGTCGGCTATACGACACAGGCGGACATAAACGACGCCGACGTCACCTACGGTCTCGATGTCGCTTACACCTATAAACGGCTCGGTATCGGCGCGGAAGTCTTCGGTACCCAGGAAATGGCCAACTGGCAATTCGGACTGCGGTTTACAATAACGGATTGGTTCATCATCGATTCCGGCGTAGGGACGACCATTGAACCTAAGCCGGTACTGCAGGCGACAAGCGGGGCGGCGTTTACGTTTTAAGATTGAGCGTCGAAAGCTTATACTCAGTAGCATGCCTTTTCCAATACCTTATCAATAACAAAAGGGGGTTTGAATGACTACAGTAATGAAGCAGTTGTTTTTTCTTTGTGCGGTGTTAACGGCCATGCTGGCATTTTCCTGCAGCCCCACATCGCCCAAAAATGCGACCGTCAGGATCAAGAACTATTTCAATAATCCCGACAATGCATACAATCCTCCCTGGACAATAATGAAGTGCAGCTATCGGGGCGTTGATTTCGGTAAAATCGCGATCGGTGATTCCAGCGAAGCCAAGGAAGTGGAGCCCGGACTCGATTACGTCCTCATGGTAGCCGCCTGGGACGACACTTCGGGCACGGCATCAAATTGTCTTCCTATTGCCAGTAAAATTGAAGAAGAGGTTGTCGATGGACAGACAAGAACAATCGTAATTCAGCTTTCCAACCACCAGGGGCCTTGCCCGCCCGAGGGCGTTACGCCGATTCCAGAAACCGCGTACGATAGGATTTTAACATTGTGGCCGGAGTATGCTTTCCATTCGTATGCGGATCGTGCCTTAAATCCCCAATGCCAATGATACATAAGAAACGGTTGATAATCCGCGCGCTTTGCGGCTTTCAGCAAATAAAAGAAACAGAAAAAACGGATGTCGGTCGTACGCCGATATCCGTGAGTCTTTTTATTGCCGCCTGGACGGGCCTCTTACTGCTTTTCTCCTGTACGGATTTCCAACCGGAAGTTGTGATTATCAACAAGACCGCCGAACATATTCTCATTCGGAATCCGAGTTTCAACGGGTGTGTCTGGAACGTGATGCTTGCGTATGGAGAAACGACGTCGCCGGGTCGATGCCTTGAGGGGACGGGAAAGGTTCATTTCCAGAAATTCGACGCGTTCGAATATTGCCGGGAACAGCATGAGGACGGAACTATCGACAGCTTGTGCTCCTGTGATACCGCGAAACCCATTGTCGACAGCGGCCTTATCAACACGACGCCGTTCTGGTTCAATTACGAAACCCTTTCCATTACCGACGCTAAAAACGGTGATTTCGTCGTCATCGAATTGACGGAAGACGACATGGACCAAGACTTCTCGGTACCAGGTCCCTATGGGCATTAGGCGGGGAAGGCTTCTATGCCGCAAATTCCATCTACCATCGCGCGGTTGCGGCTTTGTAATGCGTCTGCCGGGCATGTATGGGATCATCGCCATCCTGTCCGTGATGGTAATATATGCGGATTCATCCGATTCAGTTTCGGTTTCAGACACAGCAAACGGCGCACGCTCCGCCGCGTCGCAACCGCCCGATTCTTCCAAATCCGATGAGATGGCGGACAAAATGATGGTCACCGGGAGAAAAACGGCGGGCAAAGACGCCGCTGCTTCCATGACGACTCTCAGCGGCGAACAAATCCGAACGACCGCCCGCACGACGCCGCTCGAAGCGTTGTCCCAGGAATCCGGCGATATTTACGTGTCGAGCAGGGGCGCGGGCCTGCACGGAGTATCGTCCGGCGCATCCGGCGGGATTTATATCCGCGGACTCGGCGGAAGCCCCAATTCACAAGTACTCATGGTTGAGGACGGCGTTCCCGACTATCAGGGAATTTTCGGCCATCCCATCCCCGACGCGTTTTCACCCGCGCTTATCGACAGAACCACCGTCATTAAAGGCGGCGACGGCGTGTTGTACGGCACCAACGCCATGGGCGGCGTGGTTGTGGTGGAAAACCGCAGACCTAAAATGGAGGGAATGGAAATAGACAACGACGCGGCATACGGCAGTTTCGAAACATTCCGGGATCGGCTGAGCCTTTTATATAAAAACAAACGCTTTGAATCGACGGCGGCGTTCAGCGCCTTTTCGACGCAAGGGCACAGGGACGGCACGGAAGGAAGCTCGGTCACCGGGCAAGCCGCGGCCTGGTATTCTCTCTCGAAAAACTGGTGCTTTTCCGTTCGCGAAAAGCTCGTCAAGCTCAGGGGAAACGATCCCGGCCCGGACAGCACGCCTCTCATCGGCCACTGGTTCGACGTGACGAAAAATTATGCATCGGGGCGACTGGACGGCGCGGTCGCGGGGGGGCACCTTAAGACCATCGCCTGGTGCAACATCGGCGTTCATCGTTTGTACGACGGGTTCTATTCACGCGATTATACTTCCGGCGGGTACGGGGAATTCGAGAGACGTTTCGGAAAGGTTGCTGATATCACCGCCGGTATTGGCGCGGACCATGTCAACGCATTTGTTCAGGAACTCGAAGACCGCATCCGGGGAACCAGCCGGCCCGTTACAGCCGCAACGAGCGCCGCAGGCTACTGCCATCTGGCCATAACCCCGGGATGGGGCCTTGAAATGACGGGCGGAGGCAGGGCCATCTACAGTACGGCATACGGTTTCGTTCCTCTGTATAAGGCGGGATTGTTCTGGCAGGCGAGCAAGACCCTTTCGATTCATTCCAGAATCACCCGCAATTTCCGTCAACCAACGTTTAGGGAACTGTATCTGCCTTACCCGACCGCGAACCCGGATCTCAAACCAGAATACGCGCTCAACTGGGACGGCGGGTTCGACGTGAAAACCGGATGGCTGCGGATTTCGTCGAGCGTGTATCGGACCTGGGCACAGAACCTCATAAAGTATTTCGGGATGTGGCCGTCCGCCGAGGTGGTAAATATCGATCACATAGAGATATGGGGGGTTGAAGGAACCGCCGCGGCGAACCTTTTTGGTCCATTATCGATACGGCTTACCGGCAGCTGGCAGGACGTGGGGCGTTTTACAAAGCAGAATCCCGATGCCAAGGCCGATTTCTCCTTTGAATGGCGCGGCACGGCGCGAAAGACGGCATACACCGCCGTCATAAACGGGGAATGGGTGCACGGACTTTACATGGACAATTACCGGCGTAATCCCATCAAGGATGTTTTTTTCATCGACGCCAGCTTGCGCTCGGAAACCGTGAAAGTATCGGGCGTCGAAATATCGCCCTATTTGATTGTAAGAAACATACTGAATCTGCGTTATGAATACATAAAAGACTACCCGATGCCGGGCATCAATGTCCTTGCCGGACTCAGAATAGGAATCCAACCATGCTTACTCCGAGGGAAATAGCGTATTGCGGGCTTTTCGGCGCCGCGGCAATGCTTCTGCCTTTTGTGTTCCATCTAGTACATCTGGGCCACGTCTTCATGCCCATGTATCTTCCGTTGGTCACGCTCGCGTTTTTCGTGAGGCCCCTTCCCGCCGCGTTGACCGCATTTACAACGCCGCTTTTATCGGGCGCCGTTACCGGTATGCCGCCGTTTTACCCGCCCACGGCTCCCATCATGGCGCTCGAACTTTCGGCGATGTGCGCGCTGATAGCGGTTTTTCGAACCTTGCTGCCCCGCGCGCCCGTGCTTGGAATTCTTGCGCCCGTGCTCGTGTTCGGCAGGATTCTCGGCGTGGCGCTCATATATCTCTTCGCTCTTTTCATGAAACTGCCCGCCACATTCGTCGCGGGCGCGTCGTTTTTAAGCGGATGGCCCGGCATCGTCCTGATGATTGCGGCGGTGCCCGCGATTGTCGCTCTTTCCAAACGTGTCGGGAATCTCAGCCGGGAGGAATACCTGTCATGAACGATGAAACGATTGATGCACGCCGCCGCTTTTTTGATTCGATAGCGACGGCATGGGACACATGGGAAGAACTTGCCGTGGTCGCGGAAAAGCTGGATCGGCGGCTTAAAAAATTCGGCGTAGGCGTTGATGAGCGTATCATGGACGTCGGTTGCGGCACCGGAAACCTCACGGCCGCAATCCTGCGGCAATTGTCGCCGCGAGGCAGGGTCGTGGCGGTTGATCTGTCGCCGGGAATGCTTGCCGTGGCCCGGGCAAAAAATCCCGACCCGCGCGTCGAATGGCGGTGCGGCATTGCCGAAGCGATTTCGTTCGAGGCTTCGTCGTTCGACCGCATCCTATGTTTTTCGGTATGGCCGCATATTTATAATCCCGAAAGCGCGGCCATAAGCTTTCTACGGATACTTAAACCGAACGGCCTACTGCATATCTGGCATATCATTTCGCGCGACCAGGTCAATCACGTTCATTCATCCGCCTCCGACGCGGTATGCAAAGACGTCCTTGCGCCCGCCACCGAGACGTCCGCGCTGCTGATGCGCGCGGGTTTCCGCATCGTTGAGTGGATCGATGACGACGCCGGTTACCTTGTTTCGGCACGCAAGGAGGCTGGAGTGTGATGTCTTTTATCGAGATATGGGGATGCGGAAACGGGCCGATGATGCGTCTTGAGCCTCAGACCAGATTGTTTTGCACGGCCATGATTTTTATAGGTACATTGGCCGTGCGACGGCAGAGCCCCATCGCCGTCCTTGCGGCTTGTGCTGCATTAGTGCTTTGGGTGGTGCTTTCCGGCGTTCCACTCAGGATGCTCGGCACGGTAGCGCTGGCCGCGTTGGCCATATTCGCCCCTGTTTTGCTTCTGACTCCGTGGGTTGAAACCGGCGGCCGAAACGATTATTGGGCCGGCCGCTGGAGCATAACCGGAACTATCGCCGCCAAAGGCGTAGCCGGCGTTCTTGTCAGCGTCGCGGGCATCTCGTCGATCCGGTTCGGTGAATTGCCCGCGGCGCTGTGCGGCCTGCGCCTGCCGAAAACGGCGTCGGTTCTTATATGCCAAATAGCCCAGCAGACCGCGACGTTGACCGACGAGACCATGCGCATGGTACGGGCGATGAGCGTCCGTGGCGTGAGCTGCGGCTTACGCGGAGGCGTGCGGGTGCTTGCCGCGATGCCGGTCGTATGGCTGGTGCGCATATTGGGCCGCGCGGAACGCACTTCCGCGGCGATGATCCTGCGCGGCTATGATTGCGATACTTTTGGCGCCGAAACGGGGGCGCCGCGACTTCCGGACCGGTGCGCCGCCGCCGCTTCCGCGGCATTCATGTTCGCCATGGTCATTGCCCGGTGGGGACGTTTCTGATGCAACACGCGCTGATTCTCGAAAACGTGAGCATCGGCTACGGTGGAGAGCACCGGACGGTTCTTCGCGGCGTTAACCTTGCCGTGGCCGCCGGAGAGCGGGTCGCGTTGCTCGGCCTCAACGGCAGCGGCAAGACCACGCTGCTGTACGCGGCCGCGGGCCTGTTGCCGCACGAAGGAACGATTTCCGTATGCGGACTGACGCTGGACAAACGGAATGCAAGGACGATTCGGGACGGCATCGGCTTCTTATTCAGCATTCCGGAAGACCAGATTTTCTTTCCTCGCATCATCGACGATACCGCATTCGGACTTCGCCGAAGGGGCGTGCCAGAAAAAAACGCGGTCGAACGCGCGCAGAAAAAGCTTGAGCGTCTCGGCGTGGGGCACGCGGGGAATCTGTCGCCGTTTCATTGTTCCCACGGCCAGCGCCAGCGCGTCGCGTTGGCCGGGGCGCTTGTGGGGAATCCGCGGCTTCTGCTGCTCGACGAACCGTCGTCCTCGCTCGATCCGCCGGGAAAGAAAACGCTTGCCGATACGCTGTGTTCGCTCGGCGCGGCGATGCTCATCGCGACGCACGACATCGTTTTCGCTCAGTCGGTATGCAAGCGATTTGCCGTCATCGAGGAAGGACGGATAGCGTACGACGGAACCGACGTTTCCCGTGCCTCCGGATTTTTGGAAAGTACCCGGCGTTTGCCGTGACGTTCGCCATGGCCGGGATTCGTCGATAACCGCCCGCACATTCGTTTGCATCGCACCCCCTAGGAAAAACGTGCGGTGCACAACAGGCTGACGAATGATCGCGGGCGGCTATCGACGAACGTAAAAGCCCCGCGGCCGCAACGCGGGGCCGGAAGCGCATCGGAATTAATATTTTACTTTTGAGCGTTGCCGGATGTCATCAACCGAATGTATCGGCATTTCATTTGAAGAAGCGGCGAGATTTCACGGCCACCGCTGCGGAGGTCTTGCCCTTGGATATCGCATGGCCGTCGTGGCAATGCAACGGCTTAACGTGACGCGTGCCGAGAATGGAAACCTCGTCGCCATCGTCGAGAGCGCATCCTGCTGCGCCGATGCGATCCAGTGCGTTACGGGCTGTACCTGCGGGAAAGGCAACGTGGTATTTAAGAACTACGGCAAGCTCGCGCTCACGCTTTTCTCACGGACGGCACATAAGGCCGTTCGCGTCGCCCCGTTTCCCCTTGAGGACAAGAGGAAAAAACGCAAGCGCGGCGAACCAAGAAAATCTTTAGGCGGTTGGATCAACTGGACGCTGACCGCCGTCGCGGAAGAGGTTCTTTCCATTGAGGAAGTTTCCATTGACGAGCCGGTGTACAGGCGAAGAATTGAAGCGGTGACCTGCCTTTCGTGCGGCGAGTTGGTCTCCAAGCCGCATACGAGGCTAAAAAACGGAAAACGCGTCTGCCTTTCCTGCCTAATCGCCGACCGCAGTTGGGAACCCGACCATTCGAGGGCGAAGGGCCGTTTACGAAGAGATCGTATCATGCCGTAGGGGTTTCAAGCGATCCGGCGTTCCAGCCATTTGTCCATCAGATCCTGAGGGTTTGTCCCCCACAGTCCGATGCAGAACCGGTGCAGGGCGAATCTTTTCCGATCGTGAACCGCAATTTTGCCGAGACTGATTTCTCTCCGGGATATTTTATCGGCGGCGAATTTCTTGAACAGCAGGGCCGGAACGAGGTTGCCGGGGCCCGGCCGGAGCACGCCGCACCGCACGAGAGCGTCGGCGATGATCGAGGAGCAGTTGTTGCGGATGAAATCATACCGAACCGCCCCGCATCTGAAGCGTTCGTCTTCATCGTGGAATTTCCGTGATACCGATTCCACGATGGCCTGGCTGGCCTGTATTCCGGCGGCATAGACGGCGGTTCGTTTCGTTTCGGACGTTTTGTAAAGATGAACATGCCGGAAACACGGCGACGAGGGGTCGCGGTCGACCCACGTCTCACCTTCGTCGAACAGCCAGGCGCTCACCGGCATTATCGAGAACAGGAAATCGGTCTTGAGAAGCCCGGGATTGTAAATCTGGTATACCGTTCCATTAAGGGCAAGGGCGATATGGCCGTTGTAGAAGGCGTTGCGTTTGCCCGCCGGGCGGAAAGGAAGGGAGAAGAAAAGCGTGAGGTTGGACGAGGAAAGGACTTGTATGAGGGAATACGGGTTCATGGGGGCCTATTGGACAAATCGGTTTCTGGAATATATTCTACTCCCAAACCGTGCCGCAAGATTGTTTGACGCCCCTTTTCATTCACGTTATATTTTTTCAACGTATGTAATCCCGCACCCACGGAGGATTCTGAAACCAAAAACACGCTGATTCGTCCGGTCGGCCGAACCAAGCGTGGAAACAATTTTTCCAGGAGGACCGCATGATCCGAATCTCCCGCCTTATACCCCTTTGCCTTCTCGCTTCCGCTTCCGTTTATGCCGCGCCGAAAATCGAAGTCGATAAAACCACCTTCGACTGCGGCATCGTCGCCGAGGGAAAAGTCGACAAGCTCCAGGCCCAGTTCACGGTGAAAAACGCGGGCGACGCGCCGCTCAAAATCGACAACGTTAGGCCGGGATGCGGATGTACCGTGGTAAAATTCGATTCGATCATTCAGCCCGGAAAATCGGGGATCATAGCGGCGACCGTCAATATCGCCGGCTACCGTCCGGGAGAGATTACGAAGTACGTGACGGTACAGTCGAACGCGTCGAACGATCCCTCGCTGCGGCTTTCCATCAACGCCGTGATAAATTCCGTGATAGACCTTTCGGAGCAGTACGTTTCGCTTGCACCCGGCAAGCCGCATACCATCGTATTGGCGTCCGCAAAAAAAGATCTTTCGGTTTCCGAGGTGTATTTAAAGCCCCAGGCCGGGGCCTCGTCTTCGACGCCGACATGGCAAGCCGCGACGCCCATACAAATCCCCTTCAAGTTCGCCGCGACCGATTCGACGCGGAAGGACGGGCTCCGAGTGTTCCATCTTGATCTCAGCGCGCCAGCGGTGACGGAACGCCAGGCGGGGACGCTGGTAATAAAGACGAACCATCCCGAAAAACCGGAAATCCAGGTGAACGGCGCCATTGAAAAATGACCACCGGTTTGCGAAAAACTTAATCAGAAGGAGCCGTCATGGCAACCGATTATCGTCCTATGTGGAAAGAACTCCACATGAATCTTGACAACCACGATAAACTCATGGAAGTGCTCGGCGCCGCCTACGGGAGCCTGTTCCTGTCTCAGAAGAACCGCCCGCTACGCACGTCGTATCTCGATTTCGTGATGAGCGAGGTGCACGGGCTCAGGATAAAGGAACTCGTGGAGGGTAAGAAAAAGGGCACAAAGGTGGTGGGCACCTATTGCACTTTTGTGCCGGAGGAAATAGTCCTTGCCGCGGGCGCCGCGATGGTGGGCCTTTGCGCGGGCGCGGATTTCGCCACCGACGAGGTTGAAAAGTACCTGCCCCGCAACATGTGCGCATTGATAAAGTCGACGTTCGGGTTTAAGCTCGGAGGAGTGTGCCCGTATCTCGAAGCGAGTGATCTCATCGTGGGCGAAAACACCTGCGACGGCAAGAAGAAAGCGTGGGAAGTATTTGCGGGGCTCGTGAAGGACCTGTATGTGATGGATCTTCCCCAGACCAAGGGCGACGGAGCGCGGGCCATGCTCGCCGCCGAATACAAGAAATTCATGGTGAAAATGGCAACGCTCACCGGCCGCGTCGTCACCGCGCAAAGCCTGATAGACGCGATTACGGTGGTCAACGCAAAGCGCGGGGCCGTGCACCGTCTGTCGGCGCTGCGCGCCGCAAACCCCGCGCCCATCTCGGGCCTCGACGCGCTGCTCGTCAACCAGATTTACTTTTACGAAGACCCGGTGCGGTTCACCGAGAACATCAACGCGCTGTGCGACGAGCTCGACGAACGCGTTGCCTCGAAGACAGGCGCCGCGGCGGCTCAAACGCCGCGAATCCTTGTCTCGGGATGTCCCATGGCGGTGCCGAACTGGAAATTGCCGGCGCTCATAGAATCGCACGGCGGCATCGTGGTGGGCGAGGAATCGTGCACCGGAGAGCGCGGCACCAGGAACACGGTCGCCGAAAACGCCGCGTCGATGGACGCGCTGGTCGACGCCATTGTTGACCGCTATCTCGCCATCGACTGCGCGGTGTTCACGCCGAACAGGGAGCGCGTCGACCACATAAGGCAGATGGCGGCCGCGTACAAGGCCGACGGCGTTGTGCTGTATTCCCTCCAGTATTGCACGCCCTATATGGTGGAAAGCATGGGGATCGAACGCGAGCTGGAGGCCGCTGGAATTCCCGCGGTCAAAATCGAAACCGATTACAGCCGGGAAGATATGGGACAGCTTGCCACCCGCCTCCAAGCGTTTGTCGAGCGGATTGGAAAATGAGCCGGCCCCAAACGGCCGGGATAGACATCGGCTCGTCTTCTGTCAAGCTCGTCGAATTGGACGAACACGGCGGCATCGCGCGGCGCGAGGCGGTCGCCGCGGACTTCGCCCCTAAGAAAATTGCCGAGGGCCTTCTGGCGTCCCTTCCCCAAGGCATGCCCGTGGCGGCCACCGGATACGGCCGCGGCCTTTTCGACCTGCCGTCCATCACCGAGATAAAGGCGCACGGGCTCGGCTGCCGCCGCCTTTTCCCGGACGCTGTCGGCTTCGTCGACATCGGCGGCCAAGACGTCAAGGTGGTGACCATCGACCACAGGGGAAAAGCGGCGCGGTTCGAAATGAACGACCGCTGCGCGGCGGGCACCGGCCGGTTCCTCGAAATCATGGCCGCCCGCCTCGGCTATTCCCTCCATGAATTTTCCGAGGCGGCCCTTGCCGGAACCGACGGGGTGACGATAAGCTCGATGTGCACCGTGTTCGCTGAATCGGAAGTGGTGGGGCTTGTCAATCGGGGCATGCACAGGCGGGACATCGCGGCCGCGCTGCATCGCTCGGTGGCGGTGCGGATCGCGGCCATGGTCAAGCGGGTGGCGCCCGGCCCTGGACGGATTGTGCTGAGCGGAGGAGGCGCGCAAAACGGCGCCCTTGCGGCAATGCTTAGCCGGGCCATTGGAAGGTCCCTCACGGTCGCGCCCGATCCGCAGATGGTGGGCGCGCTGGGCTGCGCGCTGGAGGCGGGGAAGG
>JGI20214J51650_10000332_pt1 | contig 29643 bp, 24 predicted proteins | sample WetSurMetagenome_FD_51650 | JGI IMG/M metagenome (IMG submission 51650) | reverse complement strand
TCAGGCTCAGGGAAATAATCAACCCCATACATCTGATTAAACCTGCGGGCAAACCGACGGGTCATCTCAAGATGTTGCTCCTGGTCCTTCCCAACAGGCACTTTGCTTGCTTTATGAATTATAATGTCGGCAGCCATCAGCACTGGATAGGTAAGCAGTCCAGCATTTACATTCTCCGGGTTCTTTCTTACCTTCTCCTTGAATGAGGCCGTACGTTCCAGCTCTCCCACATAAGATATCATATTCAGCAGGAGATAAAGTTCCGTGACCTCAGGCACGTCACTCTGCACATATACTGTTGCCTTTTCCGGGTCAATACCGCAGGCAAGGTATTCTGCAAGTATCTGACGTATATTACCCTGAAGGTCATCGGGATGAGGATGCGTTGTAAGTGAGTGGTAATCTGCCACAAAAAAATAGCACTTGTTTTCCTCCTGCATTTTAAGAAAATTCCTTACCGCTCCATAGTAATTACCCAGGTGAAGGTTTCCTGTCGATCGTATTCCGCTTACAACAATATCCATTTCAATTTTGTTTTCAGATGCAAAAATAGAGATAAAAGCAATTATATGTATTTTTGAGGAGTAATTCGGTTAAAATGGAATCAACACGACAGAAAAAAGTTGCCAGGCTCATACAGAAAGAAATGGCTGATCTTATTTTACATCGGGGAAATGAGCTGGCTCCCGGGAACATGATCTCGGTGACAACGGTACGTGTCAGTCCCGACCTCTCTCTGGCCAAAGTATATGTAAGTATATTCCCCTCTGCAAATGCCGGTACAGTGCTGCAGTCTCTAAAAGATAGTTCATCCACGCTCAGATATGAGATGGGAAAGAAAGTAAGAAACCAGCTCAGGATTGTTCCCGAAGTTGCTTTTTTTCTTGATGACAGCAATGACTATATTGATAACATCAGCAACCTTCTAAAGGAATAAACGGTATGCACTACGACCCTATTAAAGAGCAACTCGGAAAAATATTCAACAGAAACCCTTTGCTGAGAAAGCTCTTTTACCTTCTGCTTGACATACTTCTTCTCAGGTCATGGCACGTTCATAAAGCAGTGTTAAAAGGCTTTGCCCCTTCCGGAAAAAAACTTAATATCCTTGATGCCGGGATGGGCTTTGGCCAGTATACCTGGTGGATGGCAAAGAAGTTCATGACAGCAACAATTACTGCAGCAGACATCAAAGCCGGACAGGTTACCGATTGTAACAATTTCTTCTCACAATGCAAAATATCAGACAGGGTTAAAGCTATTGAAGCTGACCTTACGCAGTTGTCTGTTGCCGGCAGTTTCGACCTCATCCTCTGCGTTGACGTGATGGAGCATATAACTGATGACATCACTGTATTTAAAAATTTCAATGCTTCGCTCGTTAACGGTGGAAGACTTATAATATCCACTCCTTCTGATAAGGGGGGGTCAGATGTGCACGGAGACGCTGACGAATCATTTATCGGGGAACATGTACGAGATGGCTATTCGGTTGAAGATATAACAGCAAAACTCTCAGCGTGCGGGTTTAAAGAGGTTAACGCTTCATACACTTATGGAACACCCGGAAGCTTAGCCTGGAAACTATCAATGAAATTTCCTGTAATAATGCTTTCGTGGAGCAGAATAATGTTCCTTGTACTCCCTTTCTATTATATTGTAATTATGCCAATATGCCTGATCCTTAACTATCTTGATCTGACCATAAGCCACAGGCAGGGAACCGGTTTACTTGTTACAGCTGTTAAAGGATGAAACTATCACTATATATAGCAAAACGCTATCTCTTCGCAAAAAAATCGAGGAATGCAATCAATGTTATATCTGGCATCTCCGTGGCCGGAGTGATGGTCGGAACAATGGCCCTTATTACTATCCTTTCAGTATTCAATGGTCTTGAGACCATGGTAAAGGGCATTTTCAACACGTCTGACCCTGAAATACGCATTTCTCCTTTGAAAGGGAAGGTGTTCGTCCCTGATAATAAAAAACTGGTAAGCCTCGGGGCAATTAACGGTGTTGAGGCATGGGCAGAGGTGCTTGAGGAAAATGCCCTTCTTAAATATGAGGACCAGCAATATATTGCAACAATAAAAGGAGTTAGCGATAACTACAAGTCCGTAACTGATCTTGACACTGCAATGTGGGACGGTGAATTTAAACTCAGGGATGAAAACAGGATGTATGCCGTTGCCGGACTTGGAGTAGCAAATTATCTTGGAATGAGACTTAACTTCGTATCACCCCTCTGTGTCTACATCCCCCGCCGTACAGCCTCGATAAATGTCAATCCGGAAACAGCATTTGTAAGAAAATACATTTCTTTCTCCGGAATATTTGCTGTTGAACAGGAGTTCGACTCGAAGTACATTTTTACCCCGATTGACTTCCTGCGCGATCTTCTTGAATATAAAAAAGAAGTAAGCTCACTGGAGGTAAAACTGAAACCCGGAGCCGACCTGAAAAAGGTGCAGAGATCTGTTGAAGAACTCTTTGGCAGGGAGTTTAAAGTGCAAAACCGGTACCAGCAACAGGAACTGTTCTATAAGGTAATGAAAGCCGAAAGATTAGCCATATTCGTGATTCTTACTTTCATTTTAATAATTGCCTCCTTTAACATTATTGGCTCACTTACAATGCTTATTATTGAAAAAGAACATGATATTGAGATACTTAAGAGCCTTGGAGCAAATAACTCACTGATAAAAAAGATATTCATTTTTGAAGGATGGCTTATTTCATTCCTTGGTGTTGTGGCAGGACTATTGCTTGGATTCGTTGTTTGCTATATACAACAGCACTACGGGATAATTAAGCTCTCCGGCGATTCATTACTTATTGATACCTACCCGGTTGAGATGAGAATTTCTGATTTTTTTATTGTTGGAGCAACTGTAATGGCAATAGGATACTGGGCTGCATGGTATCCAGTAAGATATCTGTCACACAGGTACCTTAAAGAACCTAATAATGAGTAAAATGAACAAGAGACTTTCTCAAATCATATCAGTGTTTCTTATTATCTGCATGCTTTTTTCATGCAGACACAATGACAAACCCTCAGTTAAAACAGTCCCTGATGATGCACTGATCAATATTCTCACAGATACCTACATTGCCGGAGGGCTGATGAATGTAACCAAGGTCAGGGATATGTACCGCTATCGCGATTCAATTACCAATTACACTGAAATAGTTAAGCATTACGGTTACACAACCACTCAGGTTGACTCTTCTCTTAAATATTACTTCATAAATAAACCTAAAAAACTGGAAAAGATTTTTGATGCCGTTACGGGCAAATTGCTTGAGATGCAGACTGAGATACAGACTGAGTCAAACGCTGAGGCGAAGGCTGCAGTGCCATCCGGGGTAAATTTAAATCTGTGGAACGGACGGGCATCCATTGTTTTTCCTGACGAGTTTTATACTGATTCAATTCCTTTTACCATACCGGTGAAAACTGCCGGAGTTTACACCTTTAAGGCCTCATACCAGATTTTCCCTGATGATCAGAGCATTTCGCCTGAGTTGATTATCAACTTCAGTAATTTCAAAGGAAAAGGAGAAGAGATCATCACTCACTGGGACAAATGTCCTTTGCAGAAAGACGGAAGGGTTCATGTTGTTGTGTTGAAAAAAGAGCTTACAAATACAGAAAATTCATTTGTGAGAGGCTTTCTTTTTTATCATGCCAATAAAAAGGGTGGAACATGGCAGAAGCATGCGCGCATATCTGATATAAGCCTGACCGTTTCGCCAACAGGGAAAGCAAACGATGCTGCAGGGAAATGAGAAAAATATCAGCTCAATACGTTATCACAGGTGATGGTGGTGCTCTGAAAAGAGCAATTGTATCTGTTGGTGATGACGGTGTCATTACCGGGCTGGAACATGCCGGAGGAGCGCTCGAAGAGACGGCCTCCGTTGAGTTTTATAACGGTGTTATTGTCCCCGGCTTTATCAACTGTCATTGTCATCTTGAGTTGTCTCATATGCTCTCGCGCATAGAAAAGGGCACCGGGCTGGGAGGTTTCATCAGAGAGGTAAATACCAGACGCAGAGATGAAGAGGCTGACGTTGTTGCTGCAGCAGAAAAGGCCGACAGACAGATGTACAATGAAGGTATTGTTGCCTGCGGCGATATAAGCAATAATTCAATTTCATTTAACGTCAAAAAGAACAGTTCAATTGAATATGTAACCTTTATCGAGGTTTTCGGAGCTGATCCTTCAAAAGCCGCAAAACGAATAGCTGAGGCTGATATTGTAAGATCCGCGGCGGTTGCGGCAGGATTGCGACACTATGTTGTACCACACTCTGTTTATTCAGTATCACAGGCGCTATTCTCAAGCCTCCTAAAGTTCCCTTCTTCTCATATCTCAATGCACTTTCTTGAATCGTCTGATGAACGACTTCTGGTGAGTCTCCGCCAGGGACCCATGGTTGAGTCATACCTCGCCCTGGGAATTGATCCGGCAGTAATGGACCCACCTGCCAGCCATCTCGATACTGCTCTCTTGCTGGCTCAGAAAACATCACAACTCATTCTTGTTCATAACACTTGTATCACTCAGCAGGAGGCTGAAAAAATAGCTGAGAGCGGAAACGTGTCGTGGTGTCTGTGCCCCTCTTCAAACTTGTATATCACCGGCACTATGCCACCTGCATCTATGCTGGGCAGAACAAAAGGCCATGTTGTGATCGGCACAGACAGCCTCTCCTCAAATGACAGCCTGAGCATCCTGAAAGAACTTAAACTACTGCAGGATGATAACCCGGGCATTCCGCTTGAAACCTTAACAGAGTGGGCAACATCAAACGGAGCAGCGGCACTGGGACTGAGTGACTCGCTGGGAACTATCAGCCCCGGGAAAAGACCTGGCTTAGTTCTGATAGAGAACATGGATCTGCAGAATATGAAACTGCTTCCTCAGAGCAAAGTGCGCAGATTATTATAACTTTGCGGCTTCAATAGTTTAATTATGTCTACTTTTCTATTTGACAGCATAGTCTTTGGCCCGGTGCACAGTCGCCGCCTGGGCATATCATTGGGCATAAACCTGTTGCCTGTAAACCGCAAGGTGTGCACCTTTGATTGCATCTATTGCGAGTGTGGCTGGACAGCCCAAAAGGATGAATGCAAGGCCCCGATGCCTTCACGCTCCGAAGTTTACAACGCCCTGCGTGAGAAGCTTGTTTCAATGAAAGCTGCCGGCGAAGCCCCTGACGTTATTACTTACGCAGGTAACGGAGAACCTACAATACACCCCGATTTTGAAAGTATTGTAGAGGACACAGTTGCCCTTAGGGATGAATTCTTTCCAAAAGCCAGAATATCTGTCCTGTCTAACGCTTCAAATATTCACCTTGAAAGCGTAAGGAGAGGCCTCATGAATGCCGATATGAATATTCTTAAGCTTGACTCTGCTAACTCACAGACAATAAAGATCCTTAACCAACCCAATCCTTCATATGATCTTGAGAAGATAAAGCTTTTCATGCGTATGTTCAACGGAAGGTTTATCATCCAGACAATGTTTGTAAGAGGAGAATGCGATGGAATAGAAATAGACAACACTACCCCGGAGGAAATTGCAGCCTGGCTCGATGTTGTAAACGATCTTAAGCCTCAATCGGTTATGGTTTACACTATTGCCCGCGATACCCCCCTGGGTAACAAACTGACAAAAGTGTCTCCTTCAGAGCTTGAGGATATTGCTGCTATGGTTGAGGCACTTGGCATACCAGTAACTGTCTCGGCGTAATGCCTGAAGAAAGAAAAAAAATACTCATCAGCCCCCTGAACTGGGGATTCGGACACGCTGGAAGGATGATACCTGTTGCAAAAAACCTGCAACAAATGGGTCACGAAGTCATTTTCGGTGTCGATACTGCCCTTATCCCGATGGTGAGACAGGAGTTACCGGGTGTTGAGGTGATAGCTGTGCCGGGTATACAAATGCACTATTCCCGCTTCATGCCACAGTATCTTGCCGTACTTATGCAGCTGCCGGGAGTAATTATTGCATCAGTACGGGAACACAGGCAACTTAAGAAGATAATCAGCGAAAAACATCCTGATATTGTTATTTCTGATAACAGGTTTGGGTTTTTCAATAAGAATGTCTTTTGTGTCTATTTTACACACATGTTGCGTATCCCGTTCCCAAAGCCATTCAGGCTTTTTGAGCCTGTCGGGATATTCACTCACCGTATGATTATACGCAGATACGACATGTGCCTCATTCCTGATGTTTCGGGTGCAGATAATCTTGCAGGCCGGTTGTCTCATCTGAAAAAACTGCCACCAAATGCAATATATGCCGGCTTGTTATCACGTTTTACCAATCTGAGTCCCGTCTCTGCAGAAACAAAGCCTTATATATGCCTTCTGTTGTCAGGTCCTGAGCCACAGCGAACCAACCTGTTTGAGAAGGTGGCAAAAGCTGCAGAAAAAAGCGACATGAAGCTTGTTGTCCTTTCGGCATCTGATATCTGTCTTTCACATTTCAGTGATCGCATCACATTTGTAATCAGTCAACCGGCACAGGTGCTTCAGGAATATATTGAAAATGCCGGCCTGGTAATCTGCCGTTCAGGTTATACTTCATTAATGGAGCTTGTTTCTCTTTCCAAAGGAGCACTAATCATTCCCACACCCGGACAGACAGAGCAGGAATTTCTTGGAGAGTATAATAACGGGCGCTATGGATTTGAATGCTTAAAACAAAGTGAAATTGAGAATGTCGTTTTTACAGGAAAAACAAATCTGCAGAAAGAAGCGGCACTTAAAAATGAGCACTTCAGGTTTATTGATGATGCGCTTCAGACCGTGCTAAAGGAGGAACATAAAAGAGCATATCATTGACACTGCTCCGGCAAAGAAACCAGTCCACACCTCTGCCGGCTCATGATCATAATTATAAAGTCTTGAAAACATTACCAGCCCTGAGACAAAAATCATTCCGGCCAGGTACCATATTACAGGTACATTGAAGAGATAGACCAAAAAGCAAACCAGTGTAAGAAGACCTCCTGCAGCAACAGAATGTAGTGATATTCGCCAGAACATGTTAATTATGAGTGCAATAAATGAAATAAATGCTGTTGCCACAAAATATACCTTTATCAGGTTTGGTATCGGAAGCCTGAGCATTAGTATGGTTGTAATGAGGTAAAGTACTGTTATGATTGTAAGGAGCAGTGTCCGCTCCTTCTTTTCCTTTGCCTGGAAAGATTTTATTACACCTCTTGAATAGAGCATCAGCATCAGCGACAGAGGCAGTATTATATTATTACAGGCCACTACCAGCAGTGTCAGCTTCTTTATTTTCAATGGTACGAAATACAAAAGTGTGGGTGCACTAAAAATGATAAGCAGCCCGTACAGCGGCATAAAAATGGGATGAAAAACAACCGAAGTGACCTGCGATACGCGATAAAGAAAGTTGTTCTCTCCTCTGTTCATTTTATCTCCTTTCTCATTCTTGCAACAGGTATGTTTAGCTGTTCGCGGTATTTTGCCACTGTCCGGCGCGCAATCTGATATCCTTTGTCCTTTAATATTTCAGTGAGTTTTTCGTCAGTCAATGGCTTTCTTTTGTTCTCATTGCTGAGGCATTCCATCAGTATTCTTTTTATCTCGCGGGTAGATACTTCATCACCTGTATCAGTCTGCATCCCTTCTGAGAAGAAGAATTTAAGAGGGAATATGCCGAAATGTGTCTGTATGTATTTGCTGTTTGCAACACGCGATACTGTCGATATATCGAGACCGGTCATTTCCGCCACATCCTTTAATATCATAGGCCGCAGCTTAGTATCGTCACCCTCAAGGAAGTATCCCTTCTGGTACTCAAGGATAGCGTTCATTGTAAGCAGCAGCGTATTCTGCCTCTGTTTCATGGCATCAATAAACCATTTTGCGGAATCAAGCTTTTGCTTTACAAACATCAGGGCATCCCTGTTATGTTTACCAGTTGCCTTGTCGCGCGAATAGCTCTGGAGCATCTCCCCGTAAGACTTGCTTACCCTGAGGTCAGGCACATTACGGTTGTTAAGGCTTAGTTCAAGCCCTGTATCCGACTGCTCCAATATAAAATCAGGGATAATCTGCTGTGCCGACTTATTAAATGGATCACTGAATTCACCGCCGGGTTTGGGATTAAGTTTGAGCACCTCGTCAACAACGCATTTCATCTCTTTTTCGTCTATATCGAGGCGTGCCATAATCTTTTCATAATGCCGGCGTGAAAACTCTTCGAAGTAATTGCTCAGTATCTGTATAGCATTTGCAACATGCCTGTTTGACTGGTCTTTTCTTTCAAGCTGCAGCAGAAGGCATTCACGGAGGTCACGTGCACCAACGCCCGCAGGATCAAGATCCTGAATTGTGTGAAGCACTTCCTCGAGCTTTTCAGTAGTGGTAGTCATATTCTGCAGGAAAGCAAGGTCATCAACCATGTTATCCACTTCCCTTCGCAGATAGCCATCCTCATCAATATTCCCGATTATGTACTCACCAAGGATCTTTTCCTGGTCGTCTGCAGCCCTCAGGTTAAACTGTGATATGAGGTTCTCATGAAAAGAGGAGCCTGATGAGAATGGCATCTCGCTCTTTTTATCCTCGTCTTTAGAAGTATTGTTTACCTGCAGCCTGTAGTCAGGGATATCTTCGTCATTCAGATAATCATCAAGAGTGAACTCATCCTGTTCATTGTCAATGTGTTCATCTTCAGGCTCGTTCTCCTCACCGGGGGCAGTTTCCTCTTCATCAGGTCCCTCTTCCAGGGCGGGGTTTTCCTCAAGCTCTTTCTTTATTCTCTCCTCCAGCTGCATAGCAGGCACCTCCAGCAACTTGATCATCTGTATCTGCTGCGGAGAAAGCTTCTGAAGCAGTTTCTGCTGAAGTTTCTGATTAAGCATGCCTGGGTATAATAACTATCAAAATTCTGCTTTGCCCGGTGTCCTGGGGAAAGCAATTACATCACGAATGTTTGACATACCGGTCATAAACAGGATAAGTCTCTCAAACCCGAGACCGAAACCGGCATGAGGCGCAGTTCCAAACTTGCGTGAATCAAGGTACCACCATAGATCCCTGAGCGGGAGTTTTAATTCATCAATCCTCCTGGCCAGCTTGTCATAGTCTTCCTCACGCTGTGAGCCTCCAATGATCTCACCTATACCCGGGAAAAGAACGTCCATGGCCCTCACCGTCTTGCCATCATCATTTTGCTTCATGTAGAAAGCCTTTATTTCCTTTGGATAATCAGTAAGTATTACCGGTCGGCGGAAATGGGTCTCAACAAGGTAGCGCTCATGTTCGGCCTGAAGGTCGCGGCCCCAGAAAACAGGATATTCCCATTGCCTGTCGGCTGCCTCAAGTATTTCTATTGCTTCAGTATAAGGGAGCCTGATAAATTTATTCTCCAGAACAAAGCTGAGCCTGCTAAGAAGATCTTTGTCAATCATCTTATTAAGGAACTCAAGGTCATCCTTGCAGTTCTCGAGCCCATATTTAATCAGATATTTAAGAAAATCCTCCGCCAGATCCATGTTATCATTGAGGTCCCAGAATGCCATCTCAGGCTCAATCATCCAGAACTCTGCAAGATGTCGCGGTGTATTTGAATTTTCGGCTCTGAAAGTAGGACCAAATGTATAAATCTCACCTAGGGCCAGGGCACCCAGCTCACCCTCCAGCTGGCCTGAAACGGTCAGGTTGGTCTCTTTGCCAAAGAAGTCCGAACTGAAATCTACCGCTCCGTCTTCTTTGTGGGGGAGGTTGTTTAAATCGTGCGTTGTAACATGGAACATCTCACCGGCACCCTCAGCATCACTGCCTGTGATAATCGGGGTGTGCAGGTAAAAGAACCCCCTGTCATTAAAATACTTATGTATTGCATAAGCCATTGAATGCCTTATACGAAATACTGCTCCGAAAGTATTTGTGCGAAAGCGAAGGTGCGCAATGTCACGCAGAAACTCCATCGAATGACCCTTCTTCTGAAGAGGATATGTCTCAGGATCACATTTGCCGTAAAGCTCTATTGAAGAAGCCTGTATCTCAACATTCTGACCCTGTCCCTGCGATTCAACAAGAACGCCCTGAACACCTATGCTTGCGCCCGTAGTGATATCCTTGAGAAGTGCTGCATTGAATTTTTCCGGATCAACAACTATCTGAATGTTATTTATTGTAGAACCATCATTAAGGGCAATAAACACAACGTTTTTTATTTCCCTTTTTGTCCTTACCCATCCTTTAACTTCAATAATATCCCCAACTGTCGGAGCTTCAAGCAGGTTTTTTATCCTTATTCTCTTCATAAAAATTATTGTTTCTTATCACAAAAATAACAATTTGTTCGGCTCTTTTTACATCACCGATAAAAACGGCATTGTTTTTGTGCGAAGGTCCGCCCTCTCTTTTAAGGTTCATGACGATATAAATTTGTAAAATTCGTGGAAACTGATAATTTTACGTTTAAATTGATAATCCTGAATTTATGGATGTAGACAGCAAAATGATCGTTGTTCCGTGGGATTTTACTCCGGTAGCAGAAAGTGCCCTGAAACATGCCGCAAAGATATCAAAGATGACACATGCCGATATCTGTCTTTTGCATATTGTTGATAAGATCACTACGGACGGTGGTGTAAAGGCTAAACAGGTCTCCCTGAATACAATAGCCACTGAAGCGGCCAGAGTTTATGGTCTGACATTTAAGTATCATGTTACACGTGGCACCATCTTCAAACAGATTGCCGAGTTTGTTAACGACCGCGAAGCTTCACTGGTAGTGATGGGAACTCACGGTATGCAGGGCATGCAGAAATATACAGGTAGCTGGGCCCTTAAGGTAATTGCCAAATCAAAGGTCCCTTTCATAGTTGTTCAGGAAGACCCGGCCGACCAGGAAAGATATCACGACATTGTTTTCCCTATCGACTTCCGTCAGGAGGAAAAGGAAAAACTGTCCATGGCAATCTTTATGGGCAAATATTTCGACTCAAAAGTACACATCCTTAAAGCAACAAGAAAAGACGAAGGACTCCTGAAAAAAGTAAACCTCAATATCAACCATTCTATCAGAATGCTTCTGCAGAATAATATTGAATATGATATTCAGGATGTGCCTGCTGATAAAATGGCGGAGGAGACAATTGAATACGCTCAGAAAGTAAAAGCCGACCTGATTCTTATTATGACTACCAAGGATATAACCTTTGCCGACTATGTCTTTGGTGCCAAGGAGCAATTTATTATTGCAAACAGCTCAAGAATACCGGTATGCTGTGTCAATCCAACATCGGCCTTCTCTAACCTTGGACAGTTCATGTACGGATAGTCAGCTTGCCCTGATTCCTTCTTACATTTTTACATTTGCGTGTTTTGATTCCTGAATTTAATAGCTTTGCATCACAGAGTAATCAGAGCTGATGTCTATTATTGCAAATAAAATTACCCGTTTCTACGGAGCACAGAAAGCACTTGATGATGTTTCCTTTGAAATAAAAAAAGGAGAGATTGCTGCTTTCATCGGACCTAATGGCGCCGGAAAATCAACAATGATGAAGATCATAACAGGCTATCTTCCTGCAAGCCAGGGAGAGGTGTCTGTGTGTGGCATGTCATCTGGCCCCGAGGCAATTGAACTGCGCCGCCTGATAGGATACCTCCCTGAGAATAACCCTCTCTATCCCGAGATGTACATAAGAGAATATCTCGGCTATGTTGCCGACATATATAAAATGGGAAAGGGAAAAAATAAAGCTGTCGATACAGTTATTGATCAAACCGGACTTGGCCCTGAGCAAAGAAAAAAGATCGGCGCACTTTCAAAGGGCTATCGCCAGCGCGTGGGCCTTGCCCAGGCACTCATCCATAACCCCGAAGTGCTTATTCTTGATGAAGCTACCACAGGCCTTGACCCAAATCAGATAATTGAAATAAGGAACCTTATATCAGGCGTAGGCAAAGAAAAAACAGTGATGCTTTCAACTCACATAATGCAGGAGGTGGAAGCAATATGCAGCAAGATTATTGTTATTGATCACGGTAAAATTGTGGCTGACGGAACAAGAGAGACAATCTCATCTATTGTTGAAGACAAAAGAGAAGCAGTCGCTGTCGAATTTAACAGACCTGTTGAAGAAAAGTTACTCCTCTCCATCAGCGGGGCATCTTCAGTAATAAATGAAGGAAATAACAATTATATTATTATATCAGACGGAGAATCAGATATAAGACCCTCAGTGTTCGACTTTGCAGTTAAAAACGGACTTACTGTTTTAAGCCTTCTTAAAAAAGAGGGCAGCCTTGAAGATATTTTCCGTAAGCTAACTGCAAGGTGATAAAATGCCTGCATTTATTAATCTAATAAACCACTTTTATGTCAGCATTATCCATAGCAACAATCATCTCCCTGATTTTCTTCCTGTCAGAGATGACCCTCATGATTACAATGCACTCAAAAAAGAAGACAGTTGTGAGCCGTAAAGACAGGGGCTCAATGATACTCTTATGGGTAATGATCTGCCTGTGCCTCACGGTAGGGTTTAACATTGCAGGGCGAAGTCAGTGGACCGGCACTTCAAAGATACTTGCCATATTTGGCTATATGATGCTGCTTGCCGGGTTCACCATCCGGTGGACTGCAATATTACAGCTCCGAAAGGCATTTACAGTCGATGTCTCTTTTTCAGAAGGGCAGGAGTTAAAGAGTGACGGGCTTTATAAGAATATACGGCACCCAAGTTATCTGGGTTTGCTTTTGATCCTCTCCGGATTGTCACTGGCAATGGGTAACATATGGTCGGTTCTGGTTGTGACAATACCTATGTTTCTGACAATCAATTACCGGATAGTGGTTGAGGAGCGGCTACTCACCACAGAACTCGGGGAAGCTTATTCACAATACAAATCCCGCACCAGCAGATTATTTCCGGGGATATATTAGGAATCAAACGATTATCTTTGGATTGAACCAGTTTGAAATAATAGTGACTAAGATCAATGTCCTGTGGCTGTTTTATAAAAGGCTGATCTTGCCGGCACTTTTGCTTGCATTTTTGTCTGGTTTGTTTTTCATGACATTTGCCATGCGATTCTCATCAACAGCAGTCGGAATTGCTTATTTGTTCTTTGCATGCCTGTTTCACTATTTTATCTATGAAATCAGGCACAGCTACGAATACTATTTCTATTATAATCTTGGCCTGTCGAAATTACACCTTTGGATTAACACCATTGTAACAAGCTGGCTGGTTTGCATAATAATCTGCCTGTTATGAGCTGCCTCCACGTAGATAGTGTCATGAAATCTTTCGGATCAGGAATGATCCTTTCTGATGTTTTTATCTCGTGCGATAAAGGTGAGATAGTCGGGCTTGTTGGAAGAAACGGATCGGGAAAATCCACCCTGCTTAAAATTATTTTTGGTTCATTAAGAGCAGATAGTAAGTTCGTAAGGGCTGATGACAAAATAATCAACGGAATATCTGATGCAAAAGGAATAATAAGTTATTTACCGCAACATAATTTTTTACCACACAACCTATCTGTTGAAAAATGTCTTGCGTTATTGTGCAATAAATCAGGCTTTCCAATAGTTACTAATCACAAGCTGATTCGTCCGTTATTAAATAAATCATCTCATCAGCTCTCTTCAGGTGAAAGGCGAATTGTTGAGATTTTTGCTATAATATTCTCCTCCGCAAGTTATGTACTGATCGATGAACCATTCAATGGTGTTGCCCCAATCTACAAAGATGATATTAAAGATGTCATCAGGGATCAGGCAAAAGGCAAGGGGTTCATTATCACTGATCACGATTACAGGAATATTCTTGATGTTTCCACCCGGCTGGTTCTTCTTCATGATGGCTCAACAATGGCTGTCAAAAACAAGGAAGAATTGAGCAAGTTTTATCTGCCGCAATAAAATGATAATCATAATATTACAATCGTAATTCTAAAAATATTCAGAATGATAATCCGGTAAATTCGGCAGATTAGTTAATATCCTGCATTTGTGCCTGCAAAACTGAAAACTCTGCATGGCAGTATACACAAATTCAGACTTGTTCTAATTTATAGGATATTGTTATACCAAGACAAAGATTCCTCCCTTCGGTCGGAATGAAGTGAAGTGAGGAATCTTCATCTATGCACTGGAATTGTGTTTGATCCATAAATACAACATCTCAGGGTTTCTCGGCTTTTTCCCTATAAATGAAGGAAATTCCCCGCAGAGCCAGCCCCGATCTATTGGGCGGATACAGTAGTGTTGAAACAGGATCTTGTATAGAAAACCATCTAAAATTTTTCTCTTTCATATATTTTTTATTTCTTTGCAGCCATTATAGACGGTGGAAGGATTTGTACTGATTGCAACCACGGAAAAAAATGCTAAAACAGCTCTCCCTCCTACGCTGCAATCAAACATTCAATCACCTTCTTTGTTAAACTAAAAAACAAAGTCATGAGTTATTTTTTCACTTCTGAATCAGTTTCTGAAGGTCACCCCGATAAAGTGGCAGACCAGATCTCTGATGCCCTCCTTGATAACTTTCTTGCATGGGACCCCGAATCAAAGGTTGCCTGTGAAACACTCGTTACTACCGGCCAGGTTGTTGTTGCAGGCGAAGTAAAAACAAAAACATATATCGATGTTCAATCAATCGTACGAGAAACAATTAATAAAATAGGGTATACCCGTGCCGCTTATAAATTCGATGGCGAATCATGCGGCGTGTTCTCTTCAATCCATCCGCAATCACCTGATATCACAATGGGTGTTGAACGTGAGAAAAAGGAAGATCAGGGCGCAGGTGACCAGGGAATGATGTTCGGTTATGCAATTAATGAAACTGAAAATTACCTCCCCCTGTCTCTTGATATCGCTCACGAACTCGTATATCAGCTCTCAATCATACGCTGCGAGGAAAAACAGATGTTTTATCTGCGCCCCGATGCAAAATCACAGGTTACCATTGAATATAATGATAATGGCTCACCAAAGAGAATCCACACAATAGTTGTCTCAACACAGCACGACGACTTCAACCAGGATGAAAAGAAGATGCTTGAGGTAATTAAGAACGATGTCATTAATATTCTTATCCCGAAAGTAAAGGCTCAGTTTAACGAACGTATCCAGGCTCTCTTTGACGACAACATAATTTATCATGTTAATCCGACAGGTAAATTTGTTATCGGCGGCCCTCATGGTGACACAGGCCTTACAGGCCGTAAGATAATCGTTGACACCTACGGCGGTCGTGGCGCTCATGGTGGTGGCGCCTTCTCTGGCAAGGATCCTTCAAAGGTTGACCGCTCCGCTGCTTATGCGGCCCGTCATATTGCAAAAAACATGGTTGCTGCCGGCGTCGCTGACGAAATGCTGGTGCAGGTGTCATACGCTATCGGCGTTGCAAAACCTGTCGGTATTTTTGTAAGCACTTACGGAACCTCCAAAGTAAAGGAGAGCGACAGTGAAATAGCAAAAAAGATTGAGACACTGTTCGACCTTCGTCCGGCAATGATTGAAAAGAGTCTTGGACTGCGCAAACCTATTTACTCAGAGACCGCTGCTTATGGTCACATGGGACGCAAACCACGCACCGAGGAGAAGGTATTCAAATCATTCAATAATGGTGACAGTGACAGGAAGATAAAGGTTAACCTCTTCACATGGGAAGAGCTCAACCGTGTCAGTGACATAAAAAAAGCTTTCGGACTTTAAAACGAGGCTTTTACAATTCTTGCAACATTATCCGATCTGCCGAGGGTATAGTAATGTATCCCCGGCACTTCGTTTTTAAGGAGCTCACGGCTCTGTTCCGTGGTCCACTCGATACCTGTCTCACGAACATCTTCATCAGTCCTGCACTTTCTAAGTTCATGAACAAGCTCCTCAGGCAGGTCAATATGAAATGTCTGTGGCAACAATGTCATGTCAGTCAGTGCCGATACCGGCTTTATTCCTGGAATTATGGGCAAAGTTATGCCGGATTTGCGGCAATCGTCCCTGAATGCGAAGAATTTCCTGTTATCAAAAAACATCTGTGTGACTATATAGCTGGCGCCTGCATCAACCTTCCTCTTCAGGCACTCCATGTCACTCTTCATGTTTGGTGCCTCGAAATGCTTCTCGGGGTACCCGGCAACACCAATGCAAAATGAAGTTGCAGTGGCACTCTTCATGCTTTCATCAAGGTACTTTCCCCTGTTCATATTGCTGATCTGCTCAACAAGCTCATTGGTATACCTGTGACCATCTTTCTCAGGAATAAATACCCTGCTCCCCTTCGGCGGGTCACCTCTTAATGCAAGCACATCATTTATTCCAAGGAAGTTCATGTCAATCAGGACATTCTCTGTCTCTTCTTTTGTGAACCCTCCGCATAAAAGGTGAGGTACTACAGTGACATTATATTTATATTTCACAGCAGCAGCGAGGGCAATGGTACCGGGGCGTTTCCTCGTTATCTTCTTTTCAATCAGTCCATCGGGCCGCTCAACCAGAACAGCCTCGTTTCTGTGAGAGGTGAAGTTAATATATGCCGGAGAAAACTCCATAAGTCTGTCAATGGCACCATATATGCGTTCTATACTGTGTCCCTTTAGCGGGGGTAACAGCTCAAAAGTGAACAGCGGTTTTTTTGAATTGTTTATAAGGTCTATTACTGTTGGTCCGTTCATTGCATGATTTTTAAAGGTTTGGAGCAAGCCACCTGCGTGCCTCTTCTTCTGTTATTCCTGACCTGCGGGCATAATCGGCAACCTGGTCACCCCCTATTTTTCCTACATTAAAATATGATGATTCAGCCGATGCAAACACATAAGCGCAGACAGAAGATGGAGGATTCATTGCATAGCTCTCGGTCAATGTCACCCCAATAGCTGCACTGGCATTCAACAGATCAAAAATCACCTTTTTACCGGTATGATCAGGGCAGGCCGGATAGCCCGGCGCCGGTCGTATCCCCTCATATTCCACCTTGAAAAGCTCTTCTGCCGAGAATCTTTCCTGAGGTGCATATCCCCAGTACTTAATGCGCATCTCCCTGTGAATCCATTCAGCAGCAGCCTCTGCAAACCTGTCTGAAAGAATCCTGAGCATAATGTTCTGGTAATCGTCTCCTTTTATATCAGCAGGTATATTGTCTGTGATCCGTGCAGTTACAACGAAGGCCCCTGCATAATCATCTTTGTCGGCAATAAAGTCAGAGAGACAAAGATTATGACGGTCGCCCTCTTTTAACTCCTGATTCCTCAGAAAACGGAAATATTCAGGTGACCTGCCGTCGCCGGGAAATATTTTAATGTCATCGCCATCCCGTTCAGCTCCGAAGATGCCAAATACAGAATCCACGGTAACAAGATTCTCCTTGTTAATTCTGTCAACCAGCTGAAGTGCATCATTATAAAGCTTCTTTGCTTCAGGTCCCTTTACAGGGTCTTTGAATATCTCCGGGAACCGGCCATTTATTTTCCATGCAAAGAAGAAGAATGTCCAGTCGATAAGATTTGTAAGCTCGTTAATTGTGGCTCTCTCCGGTTTCTTTACGCCTGTAAACAAAGGTTTGGGAGAAGGGTGTGTTGTCACCAGCCTGTTCTTGCGTGCACTTTCAAGCGAAAGCAAAACTCTTTCTGATTTTGATGCCTCATGCTCCTTACGCATGTTGTCATATTTCTCTTTCACTGACAGAGCCAGGCTGCCATCTCCCGATAATAACCCTGTTATAACGGGTACTGCTTTTGAAGCATCCTTAACGTGAATAACCGGGAATGAGGCCACAGGAGCAATTTTAACTGCAGTATGAATCTCTGAAGTGGTTGCTCCTCCGACAAGCAGCGGTATTTTCAACCCTCTTGCTTCAAGCAATGATGCGACATTTGCCATCTCCTCAAGTGATGGGGTTATCAGGCCCGAAAGGCCTATAATGTCTGCCTTCTCTTTCAGTGCTGTATCGATTATGGTCTCTGCAGGCACCATCACACCAAGGTCCACCACCTCAAAGTTATTACATGCCAGTATAACGCTGACAATGTTTTTTCCTATATCGTGAACGTCTCCTTTAACTGTTGCGAGCAACACCTTACCGGCCGATTTCATAAGGCCATCTTTGCTCTCAGCTTCGACATAAGGAGTAAGTCTGGCCACAGCTTTCTTCATCACACGGGCACTTTTCACAACCTGTGGCAGGAACATACGTCCGGAACCGAACAGATCTCCAACCTCATTCATACCGTCCATCAGCGGGCCTTCAATGATATGAAGTGCTTTCTCAAATCGTGGCCTTACCTCCTCAATGTCTTCTTCAATATATGTATCTATTCCGCTCACCAGTGCATGCCTGATTCTGAGAAGTACATCATCATTGCGCCATTCTGCCTGTTTGGCACCATCATCCTGTTTTTCTGTCTTTATCCCTGAGGCGTACTGAAGCAGCCTGTCGGTTGCATCTCTGCGGCGGTTTAGTACAGCATCCTCTGTCAGCTGCAAAAGTGCAGGATCTATATCAGTATATACCCTGAGCAAACCCGGATTGACAATGCCCATATCCATTCCAGCCTTGACAGCGTGATATAAAAACACCGTATGCATTGCTTCCCTCACCGGGTCATTGCCTCTGAATGAGAACGACAGGTTGCTGACTCCTCCGCTTACTTTTGCATATGGCAATTCAGCCTTTATAAACTCAACGGCCTTTATATAGTCAACAGCATAGTTATTGTGTTCTTCAATCCCGGTGGCAATGGCAAGAATATTAGGGTCAAAGATTATGTCTTCAGCGGGGAAGAAAGCCTTTTCTGTCAAGAGCTTATATGAGCGTTTTGCTATCTCTTTTTTCTTTTCAAAGGTATCGGCCTGCCCTTTCTCGTCAAACAGCATTACAACAACGGCAGCACCGTAACGATGTACCAGCCGTGCCTTACGGATAAACTCCTCCTCGCCTTCCTTCAGGCTGATGGAGTTTACCACAGGTTTACCCTGAATACACTGCAGGCCTGCCTCCAGCACCTCCCACTTTGATGAGTCTACCATTATAGGCAATCGCGCAATATCAGGCTCACTCATAATAAGGTTTATGAAACGACGCATTGCCGTAACCCCGTCAATCATTGCGTCGTCCATGCAAATATCTATCACCTGGGCTCCGCCATCAACCTGACCCCTTGCCACATCAAGAGCTGCGGTATAGTTTCCTTCGCGTATCAGCTTTGCAAACCTGAGTGATCCGGATACATTGGTGCGCTCCCCTACATTCACAAAATTTGTCTCAGGTCTGAACACCAGCGATTCCAGTCCGCTTAGCGCCGTCATATGCTTTGCTTCAGGCTTTATCCTTGGCTTATAATTCTTTGCTATGGAAGAGATTACTCTTATATGTTCAGGAGTGGTCCCGCAGCAGCCACCGATAATATTCACCTGCTGCTTTTTGAATAACTCTTCAAGTATGCTGCCCATGTATTCAGCACTCTGATCGTATCCTCCGAACTGGTTGGGCAAACCTGCGTTAGGGTGAGCCGACACGAAGAATGAACTCCTCTCTGACAGCTCAGCGACAAATGGCTTTAACTGATCTGCGCCCAGAGCACAGTTAAGTCCTATGCTGAGAAGCGGGTAATGCGACATTGTAATGAGAAAAGCCTCCAGGGTCTGCCCGGTAAGTGTTCGTCCGCTTGCATCAGTAATGGTGCCTGAAACCATTACAGGGATATCAATGCCTTTCTCCTCAAGCACACCTTTAATACCAAAGAGAGCTGCTTTTGCGTTAAGACCATCAAAAACAGTCTCCACCAGAAGAACATCAACTCCTCCATCAATAAGTCCTCGAGCCTGTTCTGCATATGCCTGTGCCAGGTCACTGAAAGTTACAGCTCTGGCACCCGGGTCATTTACATCGGCCGACATTGAAGCTGTCCTGTTGGTTGGACCCATTGATCCTGCAACCCATGACTCTTTACCTGTATTTTTAAGATGCAGCTCCGTTGCTTCCCTTGCCACTGTTGCTGCCGCCTTGTTTATCTCATACACAAGGCCGCTCATGTTATAATCAGCAAGAGAAATTGCATTCGCATTAAAAGAATTGGTGGAGACAATATCTGCTCCTGCCTCAAGATAATTCAGATGAACGGAGCGTATTATATCCTTCCGGGTAATGCTCAGCAGATCGTTGTTGCCTTTGAGAGACGTCGGGTGATCTTTGTAAAGCTCTCCCCTGAAATCTTCTTCTTTAAGGTTATGGCGCTGAATCTGTGTTCCCATCGCCCCGTCAAGAATAATGATCCTCTCCTTTAAAACCTCTTTTAATGACTGCTTCAATGTGCTTCGTTTATAATTATTAAGCAAAAATACCTTATTGTGATGAATAATGAAAGTGGAAAAGGGAGAAGGGAGAGCGGAAAGCGAAAAGCGGAGAGAATTAAGATAAAAGGCATCCCGGTAGGTATCGGGATAAGAAAAAGACAAATGCAGGCTGAAGCTTCAGATCCGCAGTGTTGCCAGAAGCGCCATTAGCCTATTGATACCCACCGGCAGTCTCCGAGGGTTAACCGCCTGTCTTGTTCCTCCTCTTATTATTTCCTTTACTACACCAGCAATTTCATACTCTTCAGAGGGATGTTCATCGGCAGGAGAGGCATCTCCCTGCGTTTTATAGTATCTGTGCCCATCATGTGAGAACACTTCAATAATCCTGTGTACAACAAACCCCCCGAGGCGTATTAATGCAACCACATCTCCCGGCCGAAGCTCTGCTCCGGTCAGGGGTTCGATCACAACCCTGTCCTCGGGTTTTATGGCGGGCCACATGCTTGCCCCTCCTGCCGAAATAACTACTGACCGGCCATCGCGAAGCATTGACAAAGCCACTGCAAAAACCGACTCCTTCTCTTCTTCTTTTCTGTATATAAGATAGTTACATATATTCGCATCCGGAACAAATGACAGGTGGCTTACCTGTGTCATTGAGGTGAGGTCTTCAATTGCGGAAAGCATTGCCTCGGCAGCTTCTCCCTCCCATGTCTGCTGTATGCAGTTTGAAAGTACCATTGCCGTTGCAATTGCTCCTTCCACCGGTACGGAAACATTTGACTTTCCGTGCTCTATCAGCCATATATGATCAAGGGGTGCATTCCTTGGCACATCGTTAAGATATACAGGAGTGCTGTATATAAACCATCGCCCTTCCCTTTTTACAAGTATAACCCTGTCGTCGTGGATGACTTCAATGCCCTGGCTGTCAAACAGTTTTGCAATTGTTGTCTTGCCGTTGCCTGACCTGCCGCTGAAGAGCCATCCCTTTCCCTTATAACAGACAGCTGAGGCATGTACCATTATCGCACCATTTCCTGAGGAGAGATAATATAGTATCAGTCCGTCAAGCGGATACAGGAGAGGGTCAACAGCATTTTCAGTACTGTTCATGAAGAGGTCCCATACAGGTGAATTATCCTTCATTACCAATACTTTTTCTCCGGATCCGTCGGGCGGAAATACTACAACAATTGTTGATTCTGCATCTTTCCATACGCACCAGAAAGGTTTTCCGGAAATCACAACCCTGCCGTTTTCTTCTTCAATAAGAGGTGCATCAAATACTTTTACAGCGCCGTCAGGCATCTCAAATTTTGATCTGCTTACCCGTATTGTGACATCGGCATTACCCTGAGTGCTGGCCAAAAAAGCACTGAATCGCTGACCGGGCAGTAGCTCCAGCTCTTCTGACTCTTCAAAGCGTATCCTGAAGGAAGCAACAAGAAGGTCCATTTTAGCGCTTATTGGGTTGAATGAATTTTTCTATTGCGTTGATAAAATCAATTGTGTCTCTCTCTGCCTCCTCCAGATCAACTTCAAACTCGCCGGCCACGAGCCTGGCAATGTCGGAAATGCTCCTTTGCCCGTCAATAGAATCCCAGATAAATGCCCCTGTCTCATTAAGCTTGTACAACGAGTCCATATCGGCAATGTTTGATGAAAGCGGGACAAGCAGGCATTCGCCTTTTATCTTCTTTGAAACAACCGTTGCCAGTCGTGATGGTATGGCTGATTTATCAATCATTGATGCATTTATAAATCAAAGGTAGCCAAAATCGGGTTATCTTTGAATTTGATTAATACTGAGAATAATGTCAAGGAAACAGACAAAAGGTAAGAAGCCGAATATCAATCTGAAAAAATTTACAGAGCTTATTACCAATGTGATGGCAAAGAACCCGTCTCTGCCAATGAACTATAAACAAATATCAGCACGTCTTGAGGTAACCGACGATGTTGAAAAGAGGCTGGTCTCGGAAGCGCTTCACCGGATGAAGAAAGACGATATTCTTGAGGAGCGTGGACATGGCAAATATATAATGAAAGCCCAGGGCGGTTATATTGAAGGGACAGTGGATCTGACAAGATTCGGGTATGCGTTTATCACATGCGAAGAGACAGAGGAAGACGTCTTTGTCTCGGCGCGAAACCTGCGGACAGCCCTTCACGGAGACAAAGTAAAGGTATTGCTTTATGCAAAGCGCAAGGGCAAGCGTCCGGAAGGTGAAGTGGTTGAGATCATCACCCGTTCACGGTCATCATTTGTGGGCACTATTGAACTCACTCCGCAGTTTGCCTTTCTTATCCCTGACAACAAGAATATGCCTTTCGATCTGTATATCCCTCTTCAAAAGCTTAACGGGGCGAAACAGGGGCAGAAAGCTCTCGCCCGCATAGTGGAATGGGATCAGCGCTCCCGCAATCCCATAGGAGAGATAACTGAGGTGCTTGGCTTTCCGGGTGAGAATGATACTGAAATGCATGCCATTCTTGCCGAATTTGGACTGCCTATCCGTTTTGAACCTGAGATAGAAAAGGCTGCCGAGAAGATTGAAGCAGCAATAACAGAAGAAGATATAACATCGCGGCGCGACTTCCGTGACGTACCCACCTTTACAATCGACCCTGAGGATGCCAAGGACTTTGATGACGCTCTCTCGTTCCGTCGGCTGGAAAACGGGAATATGGAAGTAGGCGTTCATATAGCCGATGTGACTCATTATGTGAGACCCGGCTCAGTAGTAGAAAAAGAGGCGCAGGAAAGGGCCACATCGGTATATCTTGTTGACCGCACAGTGCCAATGCTCCCTGAAAGGTTGTCAAACCATATCTGCTCTCTTAACCCAAATGAAGAAAAACTGACCTATTCAGCAGTTTTTGAGCTTGACGACAGAGCAGTGGTATTGAATGAATGGTATGGCCGGACAATAATAAAATCAGATAAACGGTTCTCTTATGCTGAAGCGCAAAAGGTCATTGACACCAGCGAGGGTGACATGAAGGATGAGGTTGTTGCTCTTCATAACCTGGCGCGAAAGCTGCGTGAGAAGAGGTTCTCCTCTGGGTCATTTGCTTTTGAACGCCTTGAGGTAAAGTTTAACCTTGCAGAAGACGGAACCCCCCTCGGAATTAACTTCAGGGAGTTTGGATCATCAAACCAGCTTATTGAAGAGTTCATGCTTCTGGCAAACAAAAAGGTTGCCGAATATGTGGGGAAAAAGTTAAAAGGAAAGACTTTTGTCTATCGTATTCACGATAAGCCTGACCCGGAGAAACTAAGTTCGTTCAGCTATTTTATTAAACGATTTGGTTATTCCCTCGATACAGAGGATGCAAAAGGACTCTCTGCTTCAATGAACAAACTGATGAATGATGTGGCTGGCAAAAAAGAGCAGAATATTGTTGAGACGCTTGCCCTGCGTACCATGGCAAAAGCTGTATATTCAACAGTAAATATAGGTCACTATGGCCTTTCCTTCCCTTACTACACACATTTTACCTCCCCGATACGCCGTTATCCCGACATGATGGTGCATCGGCTCCTCACCCGTTACCTTGAGGGAGAGGCACCACGTGATGGTGCTAAGTATGAGAAGATGTGCGAACACTCATCAAAGAGAGAACGTCTGGCTACCGATGCTGAAAGGGCATCTATCAAGTATAAACAGGTAGAATTCATGAGCGACAAGATTGGCCGCACCTTTGAAGGCATTATCTCAGGTGTGACAGATTGGGGCATCTATGTAGAGCTTGTTGAAAACCAGTGTGAAGGCATGGTTCCGTTAAGGGATCTGCAGGAAGACTTCTTTGAGTATGATGAAGTTAACTACTGCATCAGGGGGCGTCGTACAGGGAAAGTTTATATGCTTGGCGACAAAGTAACCATTGAAGTGGTAAAAGCCGATTTACAAAAGAAACAACTTGATTACAGGCTTGCCTGATCGGTCTTTATCAGCTCAAGGAGCCGGTTGACGGCCTCCTCTTCGGGAACATTCTTGTAAATTACTTCACTGCCCCGGTAGATGTGAACCTTTCCTTCACCGGCACCAACGTATCCATAGTCTGATCCGGCCATCTCGCCGGGGCCGTTAACTATGCACCCCATGATGGCTATCTTCAGTCCCTTAAACTGTGATGTGGCTTTTTTCACTTCTCTCACTGCATCCTGAAGATTGAATTTTGTTCTTCCGCAGGTGGGACACGATACATACCTGGTCCGGGTTATTCTTGCCTCCGTGGCCTGAAGAATGGTGTAAGAGAGCTCTTTTAACCTCTCTCCGTTTATCTTCCCTGTGTTTCTTATGCAGAGGCCATCTGCTTCTCTTGTAATAAAATAGCGCCCGAGCAATGCGGCTGCATCTATCGAAAGCTCTTCCAGACTGTCTTTCGAGAAGACTGGGTTAAGAATAACATTATCTGGCAGTTCTTCCGGTAGTGGTGGCATGCCTGCCTCAAAAGAGACGATATCCATTGTCGTTGCATTTCCCACCTCATCAATGAAGTTTCTCCCATCGTGAGTAATAACCTCAGGTTTATAATGGATGCCCCTCTCCCTGAAATCAGGTATGGTAACCGGGTTTTCTGCTCTTCCGGCTGCTCCGCCGATAAATCTAACTATCTCCTTTGCAACAGGTATCTCCATTTCAGGAGCCTCGGACAATGATACCCTGATTGTGTCGCCGATGCCCGCAGCAAGTAATGTTCCAATGCCTGCAGCAGAGATGATCCGGCCGTCATCACCTTCACCTGCTTCAGTAATGCCAAGATGTACAGGAAAGTTCATGTCGCGCTCGGTCATCATCTTAATAAGCAGGAGATTTGATTCAACCATCACCCGGGTATCTGATGACTTCATTGATACAACAATGTCATGAAATCCTTCGCCACGCAATATCTCAAGGAATTCAACGGCCGAGACAGCCATTCCCTCAGGCGTGTTGCCATACCGGCTCATTATGCGATCAGACAACGATCCGTGATTCACACCTATTCTGATTACAGTTCCATATTCGCGACAGATATCAATCAGAGGCAGAACCCTGTTTCTTGTTCTCTCAATCTCTGCCTTATATTCTGCTTCAGTGAGATCTGTTTTTATAAATGAGGCTCTTTTATCGGCATAGTTACCCGGGTTGATGCGAACCTTCTCAACAATCCGCGCTGCAAGCTCTGCCACATCAGGATTAAAATGAATATCGGCACACAGCGGCGTATAAAAATGAGCTTCACGGAGCTGCTTCTTTATGTTACGCAGGTTCTCTGCTTCTCTCATACCCTGCGTTGTGAGGCGCACCAGCTCTCCACCTGCTTCAATAATACGGATGCATTGCTCAACACTCCCCTTTGTATCAAGAGTGTCAGTATTGGTCATAGACTGCACCCTCACCGGAAGTTCCCCGCCAAGACTTAAAGAGCCTATAGTAACAATTCTCGAATGATATGTCATACTTTTTTTACCTGGTTATCTCCCAATCAAATCCATCCTTGCGGTCTTTAACCACAACACCAAGTTTTACAAGACCATCCCTTATACGATCAGATGTGGCCCAGTCTTTATTAGCCTTGGCCTCCTGTCTTATAGTCAGAAGCATATTTATTACATCACCCAGTAATTCATTTCCGGCACTCTCTTCTTCCTTCAAACCGAGAATATTGTAAACAAAGGTGGTAAACAGGTTTTTTAATTTTTTCAGATCCTCTTCTGATATTGATTCCCTGCCATCGTTAATAAGGTTAATTATTCTCACTCCATCAAAGAGATGTGCAATAACCACAGGAGTGTTAAGGTCATCATTCATCGCCTCATAACATCTCTTTTCAAGATCTGATATATCAACAGTTGAATTATCGGAAGATTTTAGATTATTCAGGGTCTTTACAGCGGTCATCAATTTCTGAAGTCCGGCAGAAGACGAGAGTAATGCTTCATTACTAAAATCGAGGGTGCTACGGTACTGCGCCTGCAAAATAAAGAATCTGACAGTCATTGGGCTGTAAGCCTGCTTAAGCACCTGGTGGTCACCTGTGAAGAGCTGATCTAAGGTGATGAAATTGCCAAGAGACCGTGCCATTTTTTGTCCATTGATGGTAACCATGTTATTGTGCACCCAGTATCTTACCGATGGCTTGCCGTTTGCAGCCGTGTTCTGAGCAATCTCACACTCATGATGCGGAAAAATCAGGTCCATACCGCCTCCGTGAATGTCAAAAACCTCTCCCAGGTATTTGGTACTCATAACAGAGCACTCGAGGTGCCATCCGGGGAAACCATTGCTCCATTCTGAAGGCCATCTCATTATATGCACCGGAGAAGCTTTCTTCCAAAGTGCAAAGTCAAACGCAGCATGCTTCTCATCCTGCCCTTCAAGAGTACGAGTATTTGATTGCATCTCATCAAGTACTCTTCCTGAGAGTAAACCGTAGGGATACTTTTTGCTGTATTTTTCTACATCAAAATAAACCGAACCCTTCTCTTCGTATGCAAAACCAGAATTGATGATTCGTTTAATATATTCCTGCTGTTCGATAATATGACCTGTAGCTCTCGGTTCAATTGAAGGATTAAGGGTATTGAGCTGTTCCATCGATTTATGAAAAGAGTTCATATACCTCTGAACGACCTCCATAGGTTCAATTTTCTCCCTGCGGGCTATCCTGGCTATCTTGTCTTCGCCGGAGTCATCAATCTCATTTTCAAGGTGCCCTACATCAGTTATGTTACGCACGTACCTTACATTATATCCCAGGTGCTGAAGATATCTGTATAGAATATCAAATGTGATGGCCATACGGGCAGTGCCCAGATGTGAATCGCTGTAGACCGTTGGTCCGCAAACATACATGCCCACAAATGGCGGGGCAACAGGCTCAAAAAGCTCTTTCTTTCTGCTGAGGGTATTGTAGAGATATAGTTCTTTAAGCATTGATATCAATTTGTGCAAAAATAACGCTTTTAGATTTAAGGTGGTTCATAAACAAGCCGTCAGGCTTAAAAACAACAGTATATAAATAAAAAGCTGCCCCGGATTAACCCGCGCCGGGGCAGCCGGACTGCCTCGACAGTCCTATGTTCCGCATTCGGCTAATGCAGCGAGACGATTCGTCTTTAAAGGCTAAAGACTTTCGCTATTCCACTCCTTTTAAGCTGCGGAAACTGATTGAATTGAAGTAAAAATCCAAAAAATCAAGAAAAACAGACAATGACTAATACAAATATAAGAAATATTTAGTCGCCTGTCAATACCGGCTGGCAGCAGGAGCAGAACACCTGAAATGAAAATGTTTAATGCTGACTGATCAAAGCCCTTATGAACCAGATTAGCTTTCCAGCCCGCAAGGTATAATAGGGCAATAGTGCAAGCAGATTATTTTTATTATACCGCTCCTTCATAAAATCAACCGCGGGGAAAAGGTCTCCGACAAGAAAAATCAGCTTATTGAAAGCCCCTTCAATTGATCTCAGGTTATAACAATAAATGTCCCTGTTCCGGTCAGGATCAAACTTACCGGGATTGTTCAGCCCCATCATAAATGCTGAATAGTATTCTTCCCGGTCAGAATAAGATATATCCGAGAAATATTCCTCAGCGATTCTTATATCCCAGCTTTTTGAAAGTAAATATAACGCTGCCGAGAGATCCCTTGAGATGCATGCTTCTTCAGCCTCATTCAAAAGCTCCCTGCACAATATCTCTCCTGAATGGTATTTCAGCATAAGATACAGATCGAGATACAGCCTCACCTGGAACTCTCCCTTGACCCCGTGTTTTTGAATATGCTTTATCAATCCAAGGAAAGCAATACGCGGAGGTAATATAAAACATATCGTTCCGGATATATTAATTTCACGCGCTTCATCAATACCACGCTGAGTCAGTCTGCTCCCTGGTGTCTGAAAAAGGCGGTGATGAACGTCAACTGATATTCCATTTCTGTGAAGCTCCGGGAGATGATTCCCTATACCCATAATAAGTCGTTTATAAAGGGATGACTTTAACGGCCGGCATATGAACCCTTCTGCCTGAAGAAGTCGCCACCCGGCAACCGCCTGACGGGGTGTTATAAGCACATCTGCATCACTCATCTGTCTCAGACCTCTCCCACCGTAGACAGTATGCTCAAGAGCCAGTCCCTTTAATAACACCATCTTTATCCCGTTCGCCTCCATGAGTTTAGTCATTTCAGCTGCCAATGCTGAGATAAAGGTGGTACGTGCTATTGTTTTATTAGTAAGTGCTTCAAGCTTTCCAAGTTCTTTCTTTGGAATAAGTTCTGAAATGCCGCACTCGTATATGTTATATCCTGCAATTGCAGCAACTCCGTTCTTTATTGCCAGGTCAGAAAATGCTCCCCAGTCAGTTATTCGTGAAGCCACCTCCTTTATCAATGTCTTCCCGCTTTCTGTAAAGGAATCATTGCACAAAAGCAAAAGGAGATCAGAATTACTGCTGTCTGNCGTACCTGAAGTCATTACATGTACATGTTTTTCTGCCTTAAATACATCCTGCTGTAAAGGCCGTCTTTTTCAATAAGTTCCATGTGCGTCCCAGTCTCGGCCACCACGCCATTGTTAAGTACAATTATCCTGTCAGCCTTTATGACATTTGAGAGACGATGGCTGATAAAGACAGTTGTTCTGCCGGCTGTTATATCATCAAGATGCGAGAATATCTCAGACTCTGAGTTTGCATCAAGTGATGACGATGGTTCATCAAGAATAAGTACCGGGGCCTGTCTGAAAAGTGCCCTTACAATGGCTATTTTTTGCCATTCTCCCCAGCTCAGTTCCTTGCCGCCCGGTTCAATATGCCCAAGCCTGGTATCAAAGCCACCTGGCAATTCGTCTGTAAAGATATCCAGCCCGGCTTTTATAAATATCTCCCTCAGCTTTTCATCCATAGGATCAATGCAGAGGTCACTTAACCCGATGTTTTCCCTGACGCTCAGGTAATAAAGCATGAAGTCCTGAAAGACTACTGAAAAACATTTGCGGTAAGCTGCCGGGTCAATATGTGTAACAGGTACCCCTGAATATCTAATCTCCCCATTGTCAGGGTCATACAGGCGACACAACAATTTTACCAGTGTGCTCTTACCTGAGCCGTTAGAACCGACAATAGCGATCTTCTCTCCTTTACCAATCCTGATGTTAATGTCTTTTAGTGCCGGTGTGGCGCTCCCAGGATAAAAGAATGTGAGGCCGGAGATCTCAATGTCTCCATCTGTCTCCGGCAGGCTTTCCACTGGCTCTTTGGCATAAATATCTTCCTTTCTGCCAAGAAAGTCAAAAAAATCCCGTAAAAAA
>JGI20214J51650_10000331_pt1 | contig 29805 bp, 29 predicted proteins | sample WetSurMetagenome_FD_51650 | JGI IMG/M metagenome (IMG submission 51650) | reverse complement strand
CCGAAGAAATAAAAATCAATGTCGGCGCCGCGCTTTATTTGAAAAATAAATTGACTATGGAAATCCGCGGTCGCGATGTTGTTTCCGGTTTGCCGCGCAGTATTAATGTGATCAGCGATGATGTAACCGAAGCGATCCAGAGTGAATTGGAAGCGATCATTGTTGCGATTAAAAAAGTTTTGAACGATACTTCGCCGGAATTATCCGCCGATATCATGGATAAAGGAATCGTGATGGCCGGTGGCAGTTCGCTTTTGCGTAATATTGATCAATTGGTCTCTCGCACGATCGGCGTGCCGGTTTATATTGCCGACGAACCGTTACTCTGCGTCGCCAAAGGGACGGGGATTGCTTTGGATAATTTAGATTCGTATAAGAGATCGATATTGGCGACTAAATAATGTAAAATTAAAATCTCAAAATGAAAAATTAATTTTACACTTTGAGATTTTAATTTTTAATTATTATGATTATTGGCATCGATGCTTCCAGAGCTAACCGAACTCACAAAAGCGGTACCGAATGGTATTCTTATTACCTGATCAAATATTTTGCACAGCTTGATTCGGAAAATAAATTCATTCTTTATACTGACAAACCGCTTTCATCGGACTTGGCCGATTTGACCAGGCTGGATTTTGTTTCACCGGCAATTAAATCAAAACCGCAATACGATAAAGACGGCTATCAGATAATAAAAAGTCCGCACCATAATTTTAAGGCCAAAGTTTTGCATTGGCCTTTTTCTTTTTGCTGGACGCTCGGCCGCTTATCATTGGAGATGGTCAACCATCAGCCTGATGTGCTTTTTGTTCCCGCGCACGGACTACCGCTAATCCGGCCGAAAAAAACAGTGAATACGATCCATGACGTGGCCTTCAAAAGAGAAATTGAGGTTTATGAGGAAAATAGAATTGGTCCTCGGCGCGGCCGCGGCAGCCGCTTGCTTGATTTTTTGATAAGACTTTTTACAGCGGGGAAATACGGCGCCAATTCCACTGATTATCTTAATTGGTCGACTGAATATTCCCTCAGGCATTCCGACCGCATCATCACTGTTTCGCAATTTACCAAAGACGAAATTTTAAAAATTTATCAGTTAAAAAATAAAAAGATTGAAGTGATCCATAATGGCTTCAACGATCGTCTGTATAAAAAAATTAATGACGAGAAAAAAATCAGCGCGGTTTTGGAAAAATACGGATTGATCCGGCCGTATTTTTTGTATGTCGGCCGACTGGAAAAGAAAAAAAATACCACGCTTTTGCTTGAAGCGTTCGTTGAGTTTAAGCATAACCACGAAGGCAGCCAAGAAAAATTGGTTCTGATTGGTGATGCCAGTTTCGGTTCGGAAGAGATAAAATATATCATCCATGAATTTGGCTTGCAGAATGAAGTGTTGATGCCGGGCTGGTCGACCGAGGAGGATATTCCTTATATTATCAGCGGCGCCTCGGCTTATATTTTGCCTTCCTTGCATGAAGGTTTTGGCATTACTCTCTTGCAGGCTTTGGCTTGCGGCGTTCCGGCCATTGCTTCCGATATTCCGGTTTTGCGGGAAGTGGCCGGCTCGGCGGCTTTGTTTTTTGACCCGCATGATAAAGAGGATTTGGTTAAAGCTATGGAAAAAATTATCTCTGATCACGATTTGCGCCAAGAACTTATCACCCGCGGCTTAAAGAGAGCTGTTGAATTCAGCTGGGAAAAATGCGCCCGAGCGACGCTTAATTATCTCACCGGCAAGTCCGACTATTGACTTTTGATGTAAAATATGATAAGATAATAATCAGCAAAAATAAGTGTTTTTTCACAATTTTTTAATCAAAATAGGAGGATGTCATGGAATCTGACTTAACTAAAAGAAAAATCTTGATTGTCGAAGACGAAAAGGATTTAATGGAGCTTTATTTAAATTTTTTCGATGATGAATTCGTTGATCATGAAAAAGTGTCTGTCGAATCCGTGGCTCAGGCAAAAGAATTTCTTACTATCGTTAACATTAGATTGATTGATGTTATCATTCTCGACGGTTCTTTGCCTGACGGATGGGCGGGCGATGTAATCAGTCTATTAGAATTCAGAGGATTCGGGGGGGGGATAATCGTCGTTACCGGAGGATTAAAACAAAGTTTGTCACCGGATTTTATAGACCAAATTGCAGCACTCTTTAAAAAACCAGTAGCTCTTGAACCTCTTTTTTCTATGATGCATCATTGCATCAAAGAAGTGGAAAGGCGGTTAAAAGATTAAAGTTAAAAATGAACATAGTTTAATGGCCAGTTGTGAATACTGGCCTTTTTTATTTGGTAAAATCAATTCGCAAAGTCTTTTTTCTTATGATATAATAAAAACAATATGACGAAGAAAATAGTCCGATTGTTTTTATATTTTATTGGCTTAGCCTTGCTTGGCAGTTTTTGTTTTTGTGGAGTTTCAGCCAAGTCCGCCGCGCCGGTGGAAAAAGCCAAAGTGGCTGACAAAATTTTGGTTAAATATAAAAACAGCGCTGAACCAGTTGCTATTAAAATTCCGGATGGAATTGATCAGGCTGATTTTTTGGCGCAATATCAAAAAAAATCAAACGTCGAATATGCCGAACCAGACTATGTTTATCATGCTTCGGTGATTCCAAGCGATCAAGATTATAACAAGCAATGGTACTTGGAGCGGATCCGCGCGCCGCTGGCTTGGGATAAAATTCGCGAAACGCCGAATGTGGTAATCGCGGTGATTGATTCCGGCGTGCAGGTCAGGCACCCTGATATTTATCCCAATATCTGGCAAAACGAAAAAGAAATTCCTGACAACGGCATTGATGATGACAGCAACGGTTTTATCGACGATTATAACGGCTGGGATTTTGTAAATAATGTTCCGGATCCGTCGCCGAAATTCGAGGATGGTTTTACTGAAGCCGGTATTATGCATGGGACAATTGTAGCCGGTATTATCGGCGGCGTGGGTAATAACGGTTCGGGTATCACCGGGATTACTTGGAAAACAAAAATAATGCCGCTAAAAGTTTTGGATGACGCAGGCGAAGGGCGAACCAGTGATGTGGTGCGGGCGATCGATTATGCCATTAACAATAAAGTCGATATCATTAATTTTAGTTTTGTCGGACTGGATTACAGCCGTGGGCTTTATGAAGCAATAGCGCGTGCGCATCAAGCCGGAATAATAATGGTGGCCGCTGCCGGCAATGAGCAGTCGCAAGGCGAGGGATATAATCTTGATGAAACGCCAATGTATCCGGCCTGTGATGACGGCGAAGATAACATGGTGATCGGCGTAGCCGCGACCGATGCGGTTGATCAAAAATTACCTTTTTCCAGTTATGGTTCCCGTTGTGTGGACATTGCCGCGCCTGGCACAGGATTTTTTAGCACGGTCGTTTTTGCTCCAACTCAGAGTATTGGTAATAATTATTTTGATCAGTATTTTGGCGGTTATTGGTCAGGGACTTCCATGGCCACGCCGGTTGTTACCGGAGTTTTGGCCTTGGTCGAAGGAGTTAATCCTGCCGCCAAAGTTAAGGATGTTCAAGATACGGTTTTGGCCAGCGCTGACGATATTAGCAAACTTAATCCGGATTTTGTCGGCAAGATCGGTAGCGGGCGGGTCAATGCTTTCAACGCTGTGGTTTTGGCGGAAAGACAACTGGCGGAAAACGGCGAGAAAATAATTTTGGCGCCATCAGCTAATTCGATTTCAGATATTCGGGAAACAGAAGCCGACGGCACTTTGATCAAAAAGTTCAATGCTTTTCCGGCTAATTTTCGCGGCGGCGCCAGTCTTGCCGGCGGTGATGTTAACGGCGACCGGCAGGACGAAATAGTTGTTGCAGTAGGCAAGGGTGGCAGTCCGCAAGTTAAGATTTTTGATATGGATAGAAAATTACTTGGCCAATTTTTAGCTTATGATAAAAATTTCCGCGGTGGCGTAAAAGTTGCCTTGGCGGATGTTAATGGCGACGGTAAAGCAGAAATAATTACCGCTCCGGGCGCCGGCGTTAAGTCTGATGTGAAGATTTTTGATAATTTGGGGAAATTAAAAAATCAGTTTACGGCGTATGCCGGTTTTACCGGCGGCGTTAATCTCGCGGCCGGCGATGTCGATGGCGACAGTAAAGTAGAAATAATAACCGGTCCGGGAGTTGGCGGCGGCCCGCAAGTTAAAATTTTCAGTACGACTGGAAAGCTTGAAGGCCAATTTTTCGCTTATGACAAAAATTTCCGCGGCGGAGTTAATGTGGCCGTTGGCGCTGTTGATGCTACTTTTGCTCGTGAGAAGGGGGAAATAATTACGGCGCCAGGTTCAGGCGGCGGCCCGCAAATCCGGATTTTTGATAATAACGGCGCAGTACTTGGTCAATTTTTCGCTTATGACAAGAAATTTCGCGGCGGCGTTTCTGTTGCCGCGGGCGATTTAGACAGCGATGGTCTGGCTGAAATAATTACCGGCGCCGGTTCAGGCGGCGGCCCGCATGTACGAGTTTTTGAACTGAACGGAAAAATACTCGATTCGTTTTACGGTTATGATATCAATTTCACCGGCGGAGTGAATGTTGGCGTGGCCTCCATAAAATGACGCGCGGCGCCGCATAACGCATAACTCGTAACGCGTAACGCCGCAACGAAAATCTGGCCTCGTCAGAATCTCTCGTTGGCCTCGGCAGAGTCTCTCGCCTCGAGGACTCTGACGAAATCCGCGACAAATTATTTATTATGAAAAATAAAAAAGAAATTAAAATCGGAGTTTTGCTCTATACTTATGATCGGGTCGATGATGTAAGGATCAATATGGAAATTATCAGAAATGTTTGGAAAAAGTCAAAGATGTTTCAGGACGTAAAAATAGTCCATTGCTATAATGGAGAAAAGAAACGGTATCCTGAAAAATATTTAGAGAATGATTTGGTTGGATTAAAAAATTCCGGGCATTTTCAAGGCGCGGCCGAATTAATTGACGCCGGTATAAAAGTTTTTAATTCCAAATACAAAGATTTGGATTATGTTTTTGTTTTGGCGGCGGATACATGGAATGTTAAAGTTGATTATCTTGAAAAAATTATTAATAAATTAATAAAGAAAAAATTATATTTAGCCGCTTGTCCCTGGGGTACGCCAAAAAGAAATTCATTCTTTGATGCGGGCATGTCAACTGATTATTTTATTTTTGATTGGCAATGGGCGAAAAAATACAAGACGTTTCCGATTGATTACGTTGATTTCTATAAAAAATTCGGCGATTTATTTCTTTATCTGAAAGGAGCGAATGTGATGGTAGAAAAATTAGTTTTTGCCAGATTTTTAAAGGCAACTTTTAGAGAATTTAACAATAATAATAAATTGGGGTTGCTGGCGTCTAATAAAATTTTAAGATTAACGGACAGGGAGCCGGTTCATTTTAATGAAAAATGGGACAGAAATTTTTATTGGCCAAAGATGGGCTTATTGACTCATCACGAACCAGCGCCGAAGAAAAAGATATTAAAGACATTAAATATTTCCGGCGGTAAATATTTGAATAAATTACTAAACAGTGGAAATTTGAATTATTATAATAAAATTCAATGTGTATATAATATGTAATAATGTTACATGTTACTTGCTACATAATATATGTCTAAACGCGCTATTTTTGAAAAGAAGAATGTGCTGGTCGTCGGGGGGGCGGGTTTTATCGGCTCGCATCTTTGTGACGAACTGATCAAAACTTGCAAAGTGATTTGTTTGGATAATTTTTCGACAGGCAACGAGCGCAACATCGACCATCTTTTTGCCGAGCCGGATTTTGCTTTTTTACGCCACGATTTAAGTGCGCCGATCGATTTGGAAAACGAGCAGTCCTTGCAAAAATTCAAGATCCAATTCCAAGGCATTCAGGAAATTTATAATCTGGCCTGTCCCAATTCGCCGAAAAATTTCGAGCGCAATCGCGAAGCTACGCTTTTGGCCAATTCTTATGTGGTGAAAAATTGCCTTGAGCTGGCCAAAAAATATGAAGCCAAGCTGATGCATTTTTCCTCCTCGGTCGTTTACGGTCCGCGCCGCGAAGACAATCCTAAAATAAAGGAAGAGGACATTGGCGCAGTGGATTTTCTTTCCGAGCGTGCTTGCTATGACGAGGGCAAACGTTTTGCCGAAACTTTTATCCATACTTATCGGGAAATTTACGGCATTGACGCCAAGATCGTCCGCACTTTCCGGGTCTATGGCCCGCGCATGACCTTGAACGACAACCAGATGATCCCGGACTTCATCCGCGACGCAATAGATAATAAAAATTTAGTGATCTACGGCGACGAAGATTTTACCTCTTCTTTTTGTTATGTCTCGGACGTAATCGATGCAGTTTTAAAAATGATGGAAACAGATTATGTCGGCCCGATTAATATCGGCTCGGATGTTGATATAAAAATCACTGCGCTGGCGCAAAAAATAATCAAGGCGGTCGGGTCGGAATCAAAGATTGTTTTCGAGCGGGCGCATTTTTTCATGACCGAGCTTTGTTTGCCTGACATTACTCGCGCTTCCAATGAATTTGGCTGGTTGCCGGTGGTGACGCTTGATAAAGGTTTAGAAAAAACGATTGACGATCTGCGAGCGAGCAAAGGGTTGAAGGGGATTGAGGATTAATAACTCAAAATTTAATCGAATCTACAGATTTTTGGGCGAATCTACGGATGACATCCGAATGGATAGTAAGCGCATTCGGATAATTCGGATGATATCTGTAGATTCGGATTGTATTTATGTTATTACTTAAAGAAAAGATAAAAAATCAACTTTCACTCGGCCTTGATGCAAGGATAATGCGGGTGATTGATAAAATTTTTGATTTGGCCGTTGGCTATGGCGCTGATGAGATTTTTTTCGAACCGCAAACGAATAAATTGGCGGTTGATTTTTTGGTCAATGGAGAAAAAAATTATTCCATTGCTCTGCCAAAAAAGTCAGAGGAGGCGGTGATCGAAGGTTTAAAGAAAATAGCCGGCGCCGATCTTGTTAATGCCAACTTGCCGCCCAAAGGAAAATTTAAGAAAGAATTTTTAGGCTCGAAAATAATTTTTTCCCTTTCCACTCATCCTTCCGCCAAAGGAGAAAAAATAATCATCGGTTTGCAAAAACAAAAATTCGAACTTCGGGAAATCAATCGGCTTGGACTGACCAGAAAAATAAAAGCTGCGGTTAAAAGAAATTTAGAAAAAAGGAAAGGCATAGTTTTAGTTGCCGGCGATTTTAATGCCGGCCGCACCACCGCGCTTTATAGTTTTTTAAATTATTTGAATCGTCCGGATTTGAATTTGGCTACCGTGGAAAGTGAGATCGTCTGCGACTTGCCGGCTGTCAATCAAAGCTGTCTTGATCCCATCTCCGGTTTCAGTTCGGCGCACGCGGTAAATTCTTTAAAAAGACAGGACGCCGATGTGGCGATGATCGGAGAATTAAATGATAAAGAAACGATCGAAGCTGCTTTTTATTTAGCCTTGTCCGGTCATTTTGTTTTGGGCGGAATCCAAGGCCGCGACAGTCGGGAGACCTTCAATTTTTTAAACGATCTTTCTATCCCCAAGCATTTGCTGACCGATGTTTTAAAGATGATCGTTTCGGTCGGGTTGGTTGAAAAAAATTGTCCACATTGTTTGGTAAAACAGAAGATCGGAGCCGAAACTTGGAAAAAAATAAAATCATCTTTTGAGCTTGCTGGGCTAATAAAAAAAATGCGCCAGGATAAAATTATTTCCGGTAAAATAAAAAAGCCGGAAGATTTGGTATTTTATAAAAGCCAGGGCTGTTCACGTTGCGGCAATAAGGGTGTTTTGGGGAAAATAGGAATTTTTGAAGTTTTGGAAATCACCAATGAAGCTAAAAAAATAATCCGAGAGGGGCATTATTCGTTTTTAGAAAAAGCAATTGTCAATCAGGGCGGCTATCTTTTGCGCGAAGACGCTTTAATTAAGGCGGTTAGCGGCTTGACAACGATAGATGAAGTTCTTAAAGTGGTATAATGCGAATGATGCGATTCCCCTCCCAGGGAGGGGTGGCACGCCTTTGGCGTGACGGGGTGGGTTTTCGCGGATTAGCACATTAATTTTATGAATATTTTTTGCATAATTCCCGCTTTTAACGAAGAAAAAACTATCGGCGAAGTTATTGAAAAAGTTAAGCCGTTGGTTGATAATATTGTCGTGGTCGATGATGGCTCTTTTGATAAAACCGCCGTAATTTCCGGCGCATCCGGAGCGGTTGTTTTAAGGCATCCACTGAATCGCGGCCAGGGCGCGGCCTTGGAAACCGGCAATCAATACGCAATGCAAAACGGCGCGGAAATAATTTTTCATTTTGACGCTGACGGCCAATTTTCCGCCGAGGATATTCCGGCCGTACTCGCGCCGTTGCTCGCAGGAGAAGCCGATGCAGTTTTAGGCTCGCGATTTTTAGAAAAAAAATCGAATTTGCCATTTTTGAAAGAAAAAGTTCTCATGCCGATTGCCCGCTTGGTAAACAGACTACTTTTTGGAATAATTCTCACTGATCCGCAATCCGGTTTCCGCGCCGCCACTGCGGAAGCTTGGAAGAAAATAAAAATTCAACAAGACGGCATGGCGCATTGCTCGGAAATTATTGCTAAGATTTTTAAAAATAAATTACGTGTCCGCGAAGTTTCTATTATTGTCCGTTATGACGATTTTGGTCTGCGTTTCGGCGGAGGAGTTAGAGTTTTTAAAGACTTGCTCTTGGCAAAATTAATGGACTGAGAATAATTAAAAATGGAAATCTCAAAATTAAAATTTAATTTTCCATTTTGAGATTTTAATTTTAAATTTACTATGCTTCAGCAAACAATCGCCTTATTAATAATTATCTTTTTCGTCTTCCGCCTTTTTGTTTTGAAAAAAAAGGAAAAAATTTCGGCTAATGAATTTATTTTTTGGCTGATTTTCTGGCTCATCGCCGCTTCCGGCATAATTTTCATTAAAGATTTGGATAGGCTGGCATCCGCTCTGGGCTTTTCCGCTTCCGGCATCCAAATAATTCTTTACGCCGCCGTGGCCGTTTTGTTCTATATGAATTTCCGCCTCCGTTTAAAGATTGAAAAAATGGATAAAGACATTACTAAAATTGTTCGCGAATTAGCGTTGAAAGAAAAAAAACTATAACTTTTCGCTTTATAACTTTATAAACTTTTAACTTTTTACATGACCGCCAAAGATTTAATGATCGATTTTATCAATTTGGTTTTTACGATAATAATTATCGGTTTGGCGATAATTTATTTTATCGCCGGCGATAATTTTGAAAACTTCAAAAAAATTTTGGAATCACTGGCGCCGCTTGGGTTGTTAATGATTTTATTTTTGATAAATTTAAAATTTTGGCAAGAAAAAGCCAAAAAGAAACAGCGGGAGGGTAACATGGAAATAATTTTGCGGCTTAATTTTTTTGATAAACTGAAAAGCGATTTTATTGTTTTTTCAATGCCCACTATTATTTTACTTATCGCTTTTTTTGCCCGCGGCCAAGTTGATTTGTTTGATTTGATTGAGGCCTTGATTGTTTTTGTTCTTGCTTATCTTGGCCAAAAATGGTTGTTTAGCAAGGAAAAATTATGAAAATCGCTCAAATTGTTTGCGTTTATCCGCCGTATAAAGGCGGCATTGCAACGAGCGCGGAGAATTTCGCGCGCGTTTTAAAATCCGCCGGACACGAAGTCAAAACTTTTACAATTGATTATGAAAAAAAATCCCCTCTCGAGAGGGGTGGCCGACAGGCCGGGGTGTGTAAGGACGGTTTAGTTGAGAATGTTATTCGTCTTAAAACTTTTCCCGGCCGCGGCAAAGGCGGAGTTCTGCCATTCCTGTGCTGGCGCTTAAAAGATTTCGATCTGGTCTATTTGCATTATCCGTTTTTCGGCACGGCGGAAATAATTTGGTTTTTAAAAAAATTCGTTTGGAGAAAAAAGAAAAAATTGGTCATCCAATATCACATGGACACGGCCTTGCCTAATTTGTTGTTAAAAATTTTATCACTACCTTCCGTCTTGATTTTCAACTCATTATTTAAAGAAGCGGATTTGATTGTTTCTGCCAGTCTGGATTATGTTAAGGATAGCAAGTTAAAAAATATTTACGCCGAGCATCCGGAAAAATTCGTGGAAATACCTTTTGGGGTTGATACAGAAAGATTTAAACCGGCGGAAGTATCGCGTGATGAAGCTAGTTTTAAAATTCTTTTTGTCGGCGGTTTGGACAGGGCGCATTATTTCAAAGGTGTAGAGGTCCTGCTTGCAGCTTTAAAATTATTAGATAAAGATAGCTATAATTGTCGGTTGGTAATTGTCGGCGACGGCGATTTGCGTTCGCAATATGAAAATAAAGCGCGCGAGCTTGGCATTGCCGATAAAGTAAATTTTGTCGGCCATGTTTCCGACCAAGATTTGCCGAAAAAATATCAGGAAGCCGATTGTTTTGTTTTGCCTTCTATAAATAAAAGCGAGGCTTTTGGGATAGTATTAATTGAAGCCATGGCCTCCGGTTTGCCGGTAATCGCAACTGACTTGCCCGGCGTGCGCGGAGTTTTCGAAAATAATAAGCAAGGCTTGCTTTTAAAAACCGGCGACGTAACCGGTTTAGCGGATAAGATAAAATATTTGCTCGATAACTATGAGATTCGTGCCAAGATGGCCATTGAAGCCAGGAAGTCAGCAGAAGAGAAATATGATCAGGATAAAGTCGGAAAAAAAATAATTGGCGTTATAAGCGATATAAAAGATTGAAAAAAATAATTTTTCATTTTGAGATTTTCATTTTTAATTTTAATCCATGAAAATAACAATCATCAATAATTTATACGCTCCTTGGACGCGAGGCGGTTCGGATAAAGTTGTGGAGAGGATGGTGGCTGGTTTGGAAAAAATCGGGCACGAGGTTTTTGTCATTACAACCGCGCCAAAAGGATCGCGAACTGAAAAGGTTTATTATCTGCGATCAATTTTTTATAATTTAGAAAAATATCCGTTAATCGCGAGATTTTTTTGGCATATTTTTGATCTATTCGATCTTTTGAAAGTTTCAGAAGTAAAAAAGATCTTGAAAGAAAAAAATCCAGATTTGGTAATCACTAATAATCTAATGGGCCTTGGTTTTTTGCTCCCCGGCTTGCTTAAAAAACTGAAAATAAAACACGTTCATGTTTTGCACGACATTCAACTTCTGCACCCTTCCGGCTTAATGTTTTGGGGTAAGGAAAAAATAATAGATAGCGTTAGCGCAAAAATTTATCAAGCCATCACTCGCTCCCTTTTTGGCTCTCCTAATGCGGTTGTTTCGCCTTCGCGCTGGCTGTTGGATGAACATGAAAAAAAAGGATTCTTTAAGAACTCCAAAAAAACAATACTGCCTAATTACTTTGCAGAAAAAAAATTAGTTAAGAATATTAAGCAACCCTTCGGCTTCTCTCAGGGCGGTAAAATACCAGATACGAAATACCAATTTCTTTATGTCGGGCAGATAGAAGAACATAAAGGGATTGAATTTTTAATTAAAACTTTTTTGGAATTTTTAAAAAATAATTCCGGCGTCGAATTGATGGTTATCGGCGGCGGTTCGCAATCGGAAAAGATTAAAAAAATTAGCGCCGGGCGGCCGGAGATAAAGATTTTGGGGCGGAAAAATTCCGCCGAGGTAGCAGAACTTATGCAAAAATCCGATTGTCTGGTTGTGCCGTCGCTTTGCTATGAAAATTCGCCGACTGTGATATATGAGGCGGTTGCCGTCGGTTTGCCGGTTATTGGCGCTAAAATTGGCGGCATAACCGAGCTTATCGAGGCGGCCGGCGGGATTTTGTTTGAGCCGAGAAATCAAGTTGAATTATTGAAGAGAATGAATCTACTGTTTACTCATCCGGAAGAATCAGATAGAATTAAAACAAAAGAAGCCGCTTATAAGCCACCCGATTATATCGCCGAACTGCTTCTCATGTAGTCATTCCCGCCTTCGCGGGAATGAAAAATTATTTTTTATGTTGGGTTTATCCAAAATTTATCATCATCTTGATCTGTTAAAAGGCAAAACCGCTTATGGTTTGTCGGAGGTTTTCGGTTTTCTTTTTGTAAAAATTTATTTGATTGTTTTGCTTTTACAAAACATTTCACTTTGGATTTTTGTCTGGCTTTTTGCCCGACAAGTCGGCGGCGATCTGACCATCCTTCATTTTACGGTTGATTTTGGCATTGATCTGGTTGGCGATAGTAAAAAATTATTCATGATCCCGGTTCTTGGCTTGTTTGTCAGCGTCTTGAATCTTTTGCTGTTATTTGTTTTTATAAAAAATAAAAATTTTAAGGTTATTGCTCATCTGCTTCTGGCCGCCGCTTTAATGGTTAACATTTTTTTGTCTTTAGCACTCGGCCCGGTCTATTGGATGAATTTTAGATAACTTCGCATAACGCATAACGATTAAACCTATTGGCGTTTATAAAAGAAAATAATTTTTGTAAATATAAATTCAGCACCGTTATGCGTTACGTGTTATGCGTTACGTGTATCGCGCCTCGTGAACTATGTCAGAACTTCAATTAGTCCGAATATTATTATTAGCCTCGCTCTCGTTTATTTTCGCTTTTGCCAGCACGCCAATACTTACCAATTTTTTGTATAAGCATAAGATGGGCAAACAGATCCGCGATACCGGTAACACGCCAATCTTCACCGCCTTGCATTTACACAAGGCCGGCACGCCGACGATGGGTGGTGTTTTGATTTGGGGGACTCTGCTTATTTTTACGGCAATTTTTTATTTTTTGGGAAAGATTTTTCCCGGCCTTGAATCTTTGAATTTTTTTTCTCGTCCGGAAACGCTTCTGCCTTTGGCCATCTTGATTTTTAGCGCCTTGGTCGGTTTGTTTGATGATTATCTGGATATCCGCGGCCAAGGTAAAGGGGGATTGCGGATGAAACATCGTCTTTTAATCTATACAGCGATTGCCGCGCTGGGCGCCGCTTGGTTTTATTTTAAATTGGATTGGACGACTTTACATATTCCGTTTTGGAAAAATTTAGAAATTGGCGCCTGGTATATTCCCTTTTTTATTTTTATTATCGTCGCTACTGCTTTTTCGGTTAATGAAACCGACGGTTTGGACGGTTTAGCCGGCGGAACTTTATTGATCTCTTTCGCTTCTTTTGCCGTTATCTCTTTTGCACTCGGCCGTTATGATTTGGCGGCTTTTTGCGGTGTGATCATCGGCGCTTTAGCCGCTTTTCTTTGGTTTAATATTACGCCAGCCCGATTTATTATGGGCGATACCGGAGCGATGAGTCTTGGCATTACGCTTGGTGTTATCGCTATGCTTACCAACAGTGTTTTTATTTTGCCTTTGGTCGGCTTTATTTTTGTTGTTGAATCTATCTCGGTAATAATTCAGATGACTTCTAAAAAATTAAGAAACGGCCAAAAAGTTTTTAAGTCCGCGCCGATCCATCATCATTTTCAGGCGATCGGCTGGTCGGAACCGAAGATTGTGATGCGCTTCTGGCTGATCGCCGGCGTGGTTGCGGCTATCGGATTGGCGATGTTTTTCTTAGATATTAAGTTTTGAAAAATAATTCGAATCTACCTGCCTACCGGCAGGCAGGCGGATGACATCTGAATAGATGAATATTCTTTAGTATTCGGATAATTCGGATGATATTTGTAGATTCGGATATCATTCGTAGATTAGAATTATATTATTTTATGTTCAAGGTCGGCCGCTCAATCCAAAAAAGAAACGCCGTCGTGATGCATCAGCCCAGCAAGAAACTTTTGGTTTCTGTTGGGATTTTGATCGTCCTTGGTTTAGTTTTTCTTTCTTCGGCCTCGGCTGTTATTGCTTATACTAAGTATGGTGCTAGCGATTATTTTTTCAAGCGCCAGCTTTTAATTTTGCTTTTCGGCTTGGTTCTGTTTTACGGTTTTTATAAAATTGATTATCATTTTTGGAAAAAATACGCTCTTTTTTGCTTGGTACTTTCTTGTTTTATATTGTCACTGGTTTTTATTCCCGGCCTAGCTTTAAACACCGGCGCTTCCGCTCGCAGCTGGCTCAATATTTTTGGCTTTTCTTTTCAACCTTCAGAGTTGGTAAAAATATTTTTTATTATTTATCTAGCGGCCTGGCTGGAATCCAGACGCAAGGATTTACACGATGTCAAACAGGGGATTGTGCCGTTTTTAACGGTTTTGTTCGTTATCGCTTTGCTGATGATGTTGCAGCCTGATTTTGGCACTCTGTCCATTATCGGCTTAACGTCGCTTATGGTATATTTTATCGCCGGCGGCAAAATTTCCCATTTAGCGATAGTTATTTTGTTAGCTGCTTTGGCTTTAATGGTAGCTGTTCATTTTAAGCCGTATCAAATGGAAAGATTTAAATGCGCTTTTGATTCTTCCGTTAACTCAAAAGCCGAATGCTATCAGCTTAATCAGTCATTGATCGCTATCGGTTCGGGAGGAATTATCGGGCGAGGATTGGGACAGTCGCGACAGAAATTTTTGTATTTGCCGGAAGTTTACGGTGATTCTATTTACGCCGTGATAGCCGAAGAGATTGGTTTTGTTTTTGGTGCTGCTTTTCTACTGCTTTATTTTTTTATTTTTTATCAGGTGCTCGTCATTGCTCGACAGGCGCCGGATGTTTTTGGCAAGTTGATTGCTACCGGCGTTGCTTCCTGGCTCTTTATCCAAACTTTTTTTAATATCGGCGGCATCATCGGCCTGATTCCGATGACCGGCGTGCCCTTGCCTTTTGTTTCGCAAGGCGGTTCTAGTTTGCTGGCCGTTTTGGTCGGCTTAGGCATTGTTTTGAATATTTCTCGCCAAACCAAGGAAAATTAATTTTTTTCGTCTTAATTTCTCATTCAACAAGCTAAGGGCATTGTCATAATCGAATTTTTAACACCGTTACGCGTTGCGCGCTAGGCGTTACGCGGCGTATAACCCAAGCCTTTACGGATGCGGGTTATTTTGTTAGTATTTTTGTGTTATCATGTAAATATGGAGAAAAAACTAAAAAAAATATTATTAGCCGGCGGAGGAACGGCCGGCTCAGTTTCGCCTTTATTGGCCATTACCGATGATTTAAAATCTCAATCGAATGATTTTAAGTTTTTATTTGTTGGTACAAAAAACGGAATTGAGAAGCAGATAGTCAAAGAGGCTGGCATTTCTTATCGCTCGATTGCGGCGGGAAAATTGCGCCGCTATTTTTCTTGGCAGAATTTTTTAGATATTTTTAAAATTAAAATTGGTTTTTGGCAGGCGTTTTTTATTATTCTAAAAGAGAAGCCGGATCTGGTTTTGTCGGCCGGAAGTTTTGTCGCTGTGCCGGTAGTTTGGGCGGCGTGGATTTTGCGCGTGCCGATAATTGTTCATCAGCAGGATGTGCGGCCGGGTTTAGCAAATAAATTTATGGCGCCGTTTGCTAAAACAATTACCGTCACTTTTGAAAAGTCTTTGCAGGATTATGGTGCTAAAGCTATTTGGACAGGAAACCCCATTCGATTTTCGATTTCAGATTTTAGATTTTCGAAAGATGAATCTTTGAAGAAATTTAGTTTAAAAAAAGATTTGCCGGTTGTTTTTATTGTCGGCGGGGGAACCGGAGCGGAAGGGATAAATAAATTAGTTGAAGACGGTTTGGAAAGTTTGGTAACTTTTTGCCAAATAATCCATTCAACAGGCAAAGGAAAGATGATAAACAGGCGGCATGAGAATTATCATCCCTATGAATTTTTGAATGTTGAAGAAGTCGCTTCCGCTTTAAGTTTGGCGGATATTATTGTTTCCCGCGCCGGACTTAATTTTTTAACGGAAATTTCTGTTATGGGCAAGCCGGCAATAATTATTCCCATGCCTGATTCGCATCAAGAAGATAATGCCGCCCTGCTTTTAGAAAAGAATGCCGCCGTCGTGTTGAATCAGAAAATTTTAACCGCCGACGAATTTGTCGTCAACATCCGCGAGCTTTTGAAAAATGAAGAACTGAAAAATACGCTTAGCCGAAATATTAAGGGGTTGATGAAAGAGGGGGCAAACGCCAAAATCATCGAATTAGTATTAAGTGTTTTAAATTTTCAATTTTGAATTTTGAAATAATTTTTCAATGTATAAATTTTTTAAAATTTAAAAATTTAAGCATTATTTCAAAATTGAAAATTCAAAATTAAAAATTTATTACAAATGGATTTGTCCAAAATAAAAAAAATCTATATGATCGGTATCAAGGGCGTTGGCATGACTATGCTGGCGCAGTTTTTAGTTGCTAAAGGTTATGAAGTTTCCGGCTCGGATACGGTCGAAGTTTTTATGACCGATCGAGTTTTGGCTAAATTTGGAATTAAGGTTAATCAGGGTTTTGATGCCGCGCAAATTCCCGCTGACGCCGATTTAATAATCTATTCTTCCGCCTATAATCCGCAAACCAACGTTGAGGTGGCGGAAGTTTTTAAATCCCCTCTATCAAGAGGGGTGGCCGCGCCGCGCGGACGGGGTGTGTTTAAAGTCTTAACCTATGCCGAAGTCCTTGGTGAAATTTTTAACCAGATGTACGGCATCGCTGTCTGCGGGTCGCACGGCAAAACTACCACGACCGCCTGGCTTGGTTATGTGATGATGAAAGCGGGCTTAAAGCCAAATGTCATGGTCGGCGCTCGCGTCGAACAATTCGACGGCGCCGGCATTTATGGCGAATCTGATTATTTAGTGATTGAAGCTGATGAATATCAAAATAAATTAAAATATTATAATCCCAAAGCGATTTTATTAAACAATATCGATCATGATCATCATGATTTTTATCCGACGCTCGAGTCATATATTTCCGCCTTTACTGATTTTATGCAGAAGATTCCCAAGAAAGGTTTTTTGGTGACCAATTTTGATGATGAAATAATTGCTCGCACTGCGAACGTAAATTGCAAAGGCAAAGTGATTAGTTATGCCTTGAACCGTGAAGATGTTGATTTTTATGCCTATGATATAAAACAGGAAGGATTAAAACAATATTTTAAGGTTAAAATGGACAGCGAAGTTATTGGCGATTTTTCCATCCAGCTTTTAGGCAAACATAATATTTATAATGCGCTGGCCGTTATTGCCGCGAGCATCGAATTGGGAGTTGATTTGAAAGATATTAGAACTTATTTGGAAGAATTTGCCGGCACTGACCGCCGTTCAAAAATTATGGGTAAATTTCGCGGCGCGACCATTATCGACGATTACGGCCATCATCCAACTGAAATTAAAGCGACGCTGGCCGGTTTGCGCGCCGCTTATCCAAAAAATAAAATAACGGCCGTTTTCCATCCGCATTTATTTTCCCGCACCAAGGCATTGTTGAATGATTTTGCCCAAAGTTTTACTGATGCTGATAAAGTCGTCGTCTTGGATATTTACGGCTCGGCCCGCGAAACACACGGCGGCGTTTCCAGCCAAGAATTAATCGACAAAATGAAATTAATCGAGCCGAGTAAAAAATTTGTACACGTCACCGACTTGAAAGATTGTGAAAAATATCTGCGGGAAAATATCGAGCGCGACGAGATTGTAGTTCTTATGGGTGCCGGCGATGTGTTCCGCGTCGGCGAAGCGCTAATTAATAATAGATGATAAATTTTTGTTATGAAGAATATGAATAAAAAAGAAAAACAAATTGCGATTTATCAAGGGAAAACCGGGGCAATAGAAGTTTCAATTGATATTAAAAGGGAAACATTTTTATTGACTCAGCAACAGACGGCTGATATTTTTGGCGTGCAAAAAGCGGCGATTTCTAAGCATGTTAAAAATATTTTTGCTTCCAAAGAGCTTAGTAAAAAGGCAACTGTTTCTATTTTGGAAACAGTTCAAAAAGAGGGAGGCAGAGAGGTTTCCCGACAAGTCGAATTTTATAATTTAGATTTAGTTTTATCAATTGGTTACAGAATAAATTCAGTAAGGGCGACAAAATTTCGCCAGTGGGCGACCAAAACTTTGCGTTCTTATATTGTTGACGGCTACGCGATTAATCGTTCGCGAATTGCCAAAAATTATGAATCATTCTTGGCGGCCGTGTCCGAGGTTAAAGCGTTGTTACCTGAGGGATTAAATATTGATAATAAGGATGTTTTGGAATTGATTACGGCTTTTTCCGAAACCTGGCTGTCTTTGGATTCTTATGATAAAGATTTGTCGGTTAAAAGCGGATTGACTAAAAAAGCGGTTCAACTGACGGCGGAAAAATTAACAGAAGCTTTGGGAAATTTTAAAGTTGAATTAATGAAAAATGGCGAAGCGACTGATATTTTTGGCGCGGAACGGGAAAAGGGAAATATTGCCGGCATAGTTGGCAACGTTATGCAATCTTTCGGCGGCCAAGCCGTTTATCCAACCGTAGAAGAGAAAGCCGCGCATCTTTTATATTTTATGGTTAAAAATCACCCTTTTGTCGACGGCAATAAGCGTAGCGGCGCCTATGCTTTTGTTTGGTTTTTACAAAAAGCCGGAATTTTGAATCGGGCAAAGATTACTCCGCCAGCCTTGACGGCCTTGACATTATTAGTGGCGGAAAGCGACCCAAAAAACAAAGAACGGATGGTTCATTTGGTTTTGCAGTTATTAAAGAAATAATTTTTTATAGCCTTTAATCTCATAAAGACCGTTCTTTATGAGATTTTTTTGTCCTTGATTTTTGGGCTGAAAATGATAATATATTATATATGTCTATTGAATTGAAGATAAAAAAGAATATACCCTTAGCGCCATTGACCACCTTTAAAATCGGTGGTTCGGCGAAGTTTTTTATTGAAGTCGCGAATAAGGAGGATTTGGTCGAGGCGATTGAGTGGGCGAAAAAGGAAAAAGAGCCGATTTATTTTTTGGGCGGAGGATCAAAAGTTTTGATTGCCGATGAAGGCTTGCCCGGTTTGGTGATTAAATTCGCTAACCGCGAGGCGAACAATTTAAGTCCGCGTTTTCATTGCGGCGCCGGCGCATCTTTGGCTTATGTAATTTCTTTGACTCGCGCGGCCGGACTTTCCGGTTTGGAATGGGGTTTTGGCATACCGATGGCAACGATCGGTGGTTCAATTCGTGGCAATGCCGGCGGCTTTGGCATGAATATGGGAGAAATTGTTGAAACTGTCGAGGCTTACAATATTAAAAAAAATCGCTGGGAAACTTTGAGCCATAAAGATTGCCAATTTGGTTATCGCACCAGTATTTTTAAAGAAGATTCTGATTTAATAATTTGGTCGGCAACTTTAAGATTAAAACCGGCACCAGTTGAGCAGATAAGGGCGACGATGGAAAAAAATATGCAATATCGCGATACCGGTATGCCTCGTTTGCCAAGTCCTGGTAGTGCTTTAAAAAATTTACTTTTGGAAGATATCCGTCATGCCAATCCGCAACTGGCCGAATTTATTGACGAGCAGGGGGTGGCTAAGGGCGGTAAAGTTGCAACTGCCTATTTAATTGATTTGCATGGCCTAAAAGGCAAGGCCATCGGCGGCGCCAAAATTTCTTTGGAGCATGCCAATTTTATCGTTAATACTGGTCATGCTACAGCGCGCGATGTGCTTGAGTTAATAGAATTTGTGAAGAAGGAAATAAAGACTAGATTTAAAATTGATTTGGAAGAGGAAATAGTCTTGTTAAAATGATAAATGATAGATGATAAATTTATTTAATTTAAATAATTTTATAAACATGCAAACATTTTTTAATTCAAATTTTTTCGCAGGAATAGCAACGATAATTACGGGAGGGGTTGCTATATTTGTTTATTTTTGGCAGAAAATTGATTCAAAAGTTCAAGCAGCCAGAGTTTTGCTTACAGAGATTAGAATAGCCGAGGACAGAATTGATCAAATCAGGGATAAAATAATGAATAGATCCACTACTGATTTGCCGTCTATATTTCCTACGGATAATTGGAAAAAATATTCACATATTTTTATAAGTGATTTTGATCAAGACGAGCTTAAGCTACTTAATGATTTTTATGATTACGGCGAGTTGATTGAAGATTTTGCAAGAAGAAATAATAATTATTTTTGGATTACTACGGAAGAGAGAGCGAGAGTTACCGTTCAAAAAATTGCAGAATCCATAAATAATTCTTTTGGTTCAGCAACCCCAGACAATGATATCGTTACAAAAAGAGATTTTCTTTCAAAAGGAATGGATATGTATAATCAAATATATTCACCAGCTAAAACACTAGATGGAATAAAGGATTATCTTCCTAAAATTCCTAAAATTACGACTTCAAGCTGCGGAGTTAAATTAAAAAAAATCGCCAAGATGAAGCCTTAAGTTTTTAAAAAAATTCATGAAAATTCCTGAATATTTAGAACAAATAATTGAAAAAATGGAAGCGGCCGGATTTGAGGCTTGGATCGTGGGCGGCTGTGTCCGTGATTTGTTAATGGATAAAATTCCTAATGATTGGGATTTGACGACCAACGCTCTACCTGAAGAAATGCTAAAAATTTTTTCCGAAGCTCATTATGAAAATGAATTCGGGACGGTTATTTTGCCTGTGAAGAATGAGGCGGGGGAAACGCTTGATGCAATTGAGATTACGACCTATCGCTCCGAGCAAGGTTATTCTGACCGCCGCCGGCCGGATGAAGTTAAGTTTGAAAAGGATATTGATGCGGATTTGGCGCGGCGAGATTTTACGATCAATGCCTTGGCGATGAAACGGGCGGATTCGAAGATTACCGTTAAAAAAGATTTGGAAAAATTTATTTTAAAAATAAAGTCGGGAATAAACCCTCCCCGTCCGCGCGGCGCGGCCACCCCTCCCGAGGAGGGGATTGATTTTATTATTCTTGATCTATTCGGCGGCGTCAAAGATATTGAGAAAAAAATTATCCGCGCCGTTGGCGAACCGTATGATCGTTTCAAAGAAGATTCTTTGCGAATGATGCGCGCGATCCGTTTTTCCGCCCAGCTTAATTTTAAGATTGAGGAAAAAACCGAACGAGCGATTTTGAAAATGGCGGGCGCTTTGAAATTTATCGCTCGCGAACGCGTCGCCGTTGAATTGATCAAAACTTTAAAATCCGACCGGCCATATGACGGTATTATGGCTTTGCATAACACCAAATTATTGCAATATATAATTCCGGAATTAGAGCAGGGCGTTGGCATTGAACAAAGCCGCCACCATATTTATACGGTTTTCGAACACGGCGTTTTGGCTTTGAAAACTTGTCCGTCCAAGGAGTGGCAGGTACGAATGGCCGCTTTGATCCATGACATCGGCAAACCAAAAACCAAGAAAATAATCAATGGCATCGCCACCTTTTATAATCACGAATACGTCGGCGCGCGTTTAGCCGAACGGCTTTGCAAGAGTTTGAAATTTTCCGCTGACGACACTTTTCGTATTACCAATCTTGTTCGCCATCACATGTTCTATTATAACGTAGACGAGGTGACCGCCGCTTCGGTTCGCCGTCTAATCAAAAAAGTCGGCCGCGAAAATTTAAAAGATTTGATTGATTTGCGTATTGCCGACCGGCTGGGTTCGGGCACGCCGAAAGCCGAGCCATACAAATTGCGTCATTTACAATACATGTTCGAGCGCGTGCAGAATGATCCAGTTTCAGTAAAGATGTTAAAAATTAACGGCACGGATCTAATGAATGATTTGAAAATTCCGCCCTCGCCTAAGATTGGCACGATTCTTGATGTGCTCTTAGCCGAAGTGATCGAAGATCCGGGATTAAATAATAAAGAATTTTTATCTAAACGCGCCGGTGAACTCAACGCCATGGACGCGGTCGCCTTGCGGGCCAAAGCCAAGGAAGTGATCGAGGAAAAAAGAGAAGAAGAAGACAAAGAGATGAAGAGAGGATACAAAGTTTAAAGTATTCTTCCTAGTTTTGTCATCCCGAGTCCCTGACGAGGGATCTATTATGCGAGAAATTAGTATAATATAACTTTAAAAATTTTTGTCGAAGAAGTCCGAAGTTCCTACAAAATAGATCCTTCGCGCGGCGCTCAGGATGACAAAAATAATATGGATTTTCCTTATATTGCTAATTTGAATTATATTTTGAACGACCGCGGCGAAGTTTTATTGCAGAAAAAAGCTGGCGGTTTTGGTAAAGGTAATTGGAATGGCTCGGGCGGAAATGATATGGCTAATTGACAAAAAATTTTTACAGTGGTAATCTTTTTTAGATTAAGGTTGATTATATTTGTATCTTTAATATTCACAAAATCATAAAGGAGAGTGTGAAATGAAAGAAATCGAACCTGTTCCCGCTAACGAGGGTTTTATTTGTATGCAAGGAAGAACACGTCCTCCTGGGCAGGGATTCTTGTGTCTTCATGTGAGAACTCCGAAAGAAAAGCATAAAACCATAATTATCGATATCGGCGGAGAAACGACCGACACGTATTCATCTTCTAAAGGCACCCCAACTCCAAAACTTCTCGAAATTTCCGAACTGTTATCTACTCGCCGGATCGAGGTGCGTGATTTCGGATTTCGCGGCGACATGACCGATCCTGATTTTTACTTACGCGATGGTATGCTTTTTGAAAAATTCAAGAAAGGGAGAAGTCTTAAAAAGCCGACCGTTCGGCCAATGTTTCATGAAGTATTTATGATTTTTTAATCAGGGAAATTGTTTTTTGTAAGGGGTTCTAAAAAGAACCTCTTTTTCATTGACAAAATCATTTATGGTTTATTTTAGATGTTCAAAGGACGCCTTTCTTAATTGACTTTTGGCTGTTTTTGGCGTAAGATTTATCTGTAATTAAGTTAAAAAAATAAGCTAAAAACCTATGCAAATTCAAATTAAAACCACTAAAATCGAATTAACCGACGCGATTCGCGATTATATCCAAAAAAAAGTCGATATGCTGGAAAAATATATCGGCGACCTGCCGGTGATCAATTGCCATTTTGAAGTCGGCCTCGCGGTCGGCGGTCAGCAATCGGGAGAAATTTATCGCGCGGAAATAAATTTGGATCTGAACGGCAAATTATTGCGCGTGGAAAAAACAGAAAAGGATTTGTATAAGGCGATTGATAAAGTTAAGGATCATATGGAACAAGAGATAATTAAATTTAAAGAAAAAATGAGAGAATAAAAAATATAATTCGAATCTACCAATTTTGGGCGAATCTACGGATGACATCCGAATGGATGACAGGCGCATTCGGATAATTCGGATATCATTTGTAGATTCGGGTGACATTCGTAGATTCGAATTAAAAACGAAGTAAAATATTATGAGCATATTGACTAAGATTTTCGGTGATCCGAATGAGAAAGTTGTTCGGGAATTAGAACCGATAGTTGAACAAATAAATAAATTGGAAGAAAAATATTCTAAAATGTCCGACGAGGAATTGTCCGGGCAGACTTTAGTTTTAAAAGAACGCTTAGGGACTAAAAGTGAGCCAGTGGCGGAAGATGTTGAGAAGGCTGAACAAGAAGAAATTAAACAAGAAATAGGCGTGGAAGATATTGCTGAAAATAAAGAAGCTGAAGAAGCGAAGCATGACGAAGAACTGAAGGCCAAGCTAGACGAAATTCTTCCTGACGCTTTTGCGGTCATGCGAGAAGCGGCCAAAAGAAAAATAAATCAGCGGCATTTTGATGTGCAGTTGATGGGCGGTATTGTTTTGCATCGCGGATCAATCGCGGAAATGAAAACCGGTGAAGGAAAAACTTTGGTCGCCACCTTGCCGCTTTATTTAAACGCGCTTACCGGCAAAGGAGTTCAATTGGTTACTGTTAATGATTATCTTTCAAGAGTCGGTGCCGGCTGGATGGCTCCGGTCTTTAATTTTCTCGGTCTTTCGGTTGGCGTGATCATCAATCAAGCTTCTTTTATTTATGACGAAACTTATACTAACGAAGAAGAAAAATATGATGAACGCTTGGCGCATTTCCGCAAGGCCGAGCGCAAAGAAGCTTATGATTGCGATATAGTTTACGGCACGAATAATGAATTTGGTTTTGATTATTTGCGCGACAATATGGCGCCGACGCAAGATTACAAAGTCCAGCGCGAATTGAATTTTGCCATCGTCGATGAAATTGATTCAATTTTAATTGATGAAGCCCGCACTCCGTTAATTATTTCCGCGCCGGCCGAAGAATCGACTGACAAATATTATAAGTTCGCCGATTTGGTTCGCCGCTTAAAAGAAAATGAAGATTATAATGTTGATGAAAAAATGCGCGCCGCCACTTTGACCGAAGCCGGTATGGAAAAGATGGAAGGCTATTTGGGCATCGGCAATATATATGTAGAAAAGGGAATCGGCGAAGTGCATCATATCGAGATGGCGCTCAAAGCCGAAGTGCTTTTCAAAAGAGAAAAAGATTATGTGGTGAAAGACGGCGAAGTTCTGATCGTTGATGAATTCACCGGCCGTTTAATGCCCGGCCGCCGCTACAGCGAAGGTTTACATCAGGCGATCGAAGCCAAAGAAGGTGTCGACATTCAGCGCGAATCGCAAACTTTGGCGACCATCACTTTTCAGAATTATTTCCGCATGTATAAAAAACTCGCCGGTATGACCGGCACGGCCGTGACGGAGGCGGAAGAATTTTCCAAGATTTATAAATTGGAAGTTGTGGTTGTTCCGACTAACCGCGCGATGCAGAGAAAAGATTTGAATGACTTGGTTTATAAAACCGAATTGGCTAAATTTCAAGCCGTGATCAAAGATATTAAAGAGAAGCATGAGCTGGGCCAGCCGGTTTTGGTCGGCACAATTTCGATTGAGAAAAATGAATTATTATCCGAGTTGATGATCCGTGAAGGCTTGGAGCCGCAATTTTTGAACGCCAAGAATCATGAAAAAGAAGCGCGCATCATTTCTCAAGCCGGCAAACTTGGCGCGATTACTGTGGCGACTAACATGGCCGGCCGCGGTGTTGATATTATTTTAGGCGGACAGATGGATAAAGATATGACGCCGGAACAGATTGCCGCCTGGAAGGAAGAAAGCGAAAAAGTAAAAAGTTTAGGCGGTTTGTATGTGATCGGCACCGAGCGTCATGAAGCGCGCCGCATTGATAATCAGTTGCGCGGCCGCGCCGGACGCCAGGGTGATCCTGGCATGTCGCGTTTTTATCTTTCTTGCGAAGATGATTTGATGCGAATTTTTGGCGGCGACCGGATGAAAAAATTAATGACGACTTTGCGATTGCCGGAAGATATGCCGATCGAAAACAGGATGATTACCGGCTCGATTGAGACGGCGCAGAAAAAAGTGGAAGCCAATAATTTTGATATGCGCAAACATTTGGTGGAATATGATGATGTGATCAACAAACATCGCGAGGCGATCTATCGCAAGCGTAATGAAATTTTATTTAATTCCGCTAACGCCAAAGAAAAATTATCAGCGACGATTTTGGAAATGATTGAAAATGAATTGGAACAAGTTGTTTCTTTTCATACTGCCGCCGAAGAAATTAAAGATTGGAATATTAATGAGATATATGAAGTTGTTAATACGATTTTTCCGGCCGGCGATTTGAAGGCGGATTTGACCGGTATTACCGATGCCACCAAAAAATTGGAAAAGGCGATGGTGCGGACAAAAATTATCGAGCATTTGTCCGGTTTGGCCGGTTTGCGTTATGCCGAGATGGCTGATAAATATAAAGAAGCCGGTTTGGATTGGGCTGATATTGAGCGCAATGTTTTATTGCGTTCAATCGACACGCTTTGGATCGATCACTTGGACTCGATGGATTATATGCGCCGCGGCATTGGCTTGCGCGGTTACGGCCAGCATGATCCGCTAGTGGAATACAAAAAAGAAGCTTATCGGATGTTCTCGGAATTGAATAATTTGATCCAAAAAGAAGTTGTCTACGGAATTTATAAATTCGGTGCCGCGCAAGGACTTTCCGGTATGGGTTTTGCCGCCCCGAATCTTCTTCAGCGCGCCCGCACTTTTACCGCGCCTTCCAAAACCGCCGAATCGTCCGCCGAGAATCGCGGCGCTTTTGACAATGTCCATCAAAAAGCCCGCAACGAAGCCGGCGATAAAATCGGCCGCAACGATCTTTGTCCGTGTGGTTCAGGAAAGAAGTATAAAAAATGCTGCGGGAAATAATGATAAATGATTAATTATTAATTATTCCTCTAGGGGTGATTTGAAAACGGGGTTGAAGAATTAAATAAGTAAAATATTTTGTAAAAATAAAAAGCCGCAAGAATTGTGTCAGAAACTTTAGTTAGTTTAGACCTCACAGTCTAAAGGCCGTTCGCTCACCACTACTAAGCCTTCTGATTCTTGCGGCAGATATTTATTTAATAAGAAAGAACAAGTTTGTTTATTTTTTGGCCGGCGAAGCGAATCCGACCACATTCAGCACGACGCCGCATATGAACGAGGGGGGCAGCACCACGAGTTGAACTTACCATCGATCTGGGGCAGCTTGGTTGAGCTGCAGCCAATAGTAAGGCGACGCCTTTAGTATTGTGGCTAAATTGTAGCAAATTAGCAAAATTAGTCAATAATAATAGCTATGACGGATAATATGATTTTTCAATGGATTGATGATTATTTTTATCTTGTTAAGGGCCGCCTGTTTTTGTTTATTAAGCCGCCACAGCATTATATTTATCATGTTCTAGAGAATCGTCCGACGATAATTTTAATACCGGGCTTGCATGAAAAATGGCATTTTTTAAAGACTGTCGCTGATCCGATTTCTTTAACAGGATGTCCGGTTTATATTGCCGAACAACTTGGCTATAATGACAAAGCTATTGATTATTCGGCCAAATTAATTAGGAAATTAATTGAGGAGAAAAATTTAAACAATATAATAATTATAGCGCATAGTAAGGGCGGACTGATTGCTAAGTATTTATTAGCTTTTGATAATCAGGATGAGCGGATAAAAAAAGTTATTGCTATCGCCACGCCGTTTCATGGCAGTCAATTAGTTGAATTTATTCCGACCAAGGTTTATAAAGAACTTGGACCGGAAAGCCCGATGATTGAAAAACTAAATTCCCAAACAGCGGTAAACAACAAAATAATTTCCATCTTTGGAAAATTCGATAATCATGTTTGGCCGACCGAAAGCTGCCGGCTGGAAGGCGCGCAAAATATTCAAGTCGATGTTTACGGCCACCACAAAATTTTATTCGACGAAAAGGTTCGAAAAATTATTTTAGAGGAGATTGAAAAAATATAATAAAATAATTATATGGAATTCAAAAAAATAATCGAGAGAGCTAAAGAAATTAGAAAAATTAATTTCGGATTAACCAAAAGTGAAAAATGCAAGCCGTGGGGTTTGGCTGAACACACCCAAGGCTTTGTAGGCGATGTTGGAACTTTGGCCAAGCTGATAATGGCCAAAAACGGCTATCGGAAATATGAAGATTTGGATAAAAAATTAGCTCACGAATTGGCTGATTGTCTTTGGGCGATAATTATAATTGCCGATGAGGCAGGGGTTGATCTTGAAGAAGCGTTTATTGAAACGATGAAAGAAATAGAATTAAGAAAGAAATAAAATTTTTATGCAGATAAATTTTGATAAATATCCACAAATAATAGTCGGCCTGTCGGAGCGTTCTGACGGTTCGATGGTTTGGTGGAATCGTTTGCCGATTAATGAGATTGTCCGCAAAAACAGAGATAATTATTTTGAAAAAAATAAAATTGACCCGCAAAGAGTTGTTGCCGGCGGTATCGCTCATGGAAATCACGTGGCGGTAATTGGGGAAGCGGAAGCGGGAAAATACTTATTAGATACCGACGCATTAATTGCTAAGAAGTCAAATATTTTTTTATCAGTTACAGCCGCAGATTGCCTGCCCGTTTATTTCTATGATCCGGTAACGGAAAGTTTGGGGATTGCTCATGCCGGCTGGCGGGGATTGGTGGCGGGAATTTTGGAAAATGTTGTCAAAGAATTTGAGCATTCATTTGATTCTCGGCCGGAAAATTTACAGGTCATTATCGGTCCGCACATTAAAAGTTGCCATTATAAGGTTGACGAAGAGGTTGCAAATCAATTTGCTAAACAAAATATTGAACGGAGAGATCACCATTTGTTCGTTAAACTGGCCGAGGAAGCAGAAATGCGTTTACGCAATTCGGGTGTGAAAAATATTTCTATCAATCAAGACTGCACTTATGATAATCCGGAAAAATTTTATTCCGCTCGACGCGATAAAAGTGAACCATTGCAAGGGATGGTTGCTTATATAGGATTTCAGCATTAATAATTAAATTTTTTATGAAACCATTTTCTGACAATATAATTTTTTTCGACTCGGAATTTTCTTCTTTTGATACCAAAAGAGGGGAGATTTTGTCGATTGGCATGGTTAAGATGAATGGTGAGGAATTGTATTTGGAATTAGAAAGCGCGGTCGAGCCGGACGAATGGGTAAAGGAGCATGTCGTGCCGTTTTTGACCGGCACTAAAATCAGTCCGGCCGAGGCCGCGGAAAAAATAAAAGAATTCGCCGGTTCGGCTATGCCGTTTCTTGTTTCTTATGTTTCCGGTTATGACTCGGTTTATTTAAAAAATATCATTGGAACAGAAAAGAAAAATATTTTCTATTGGCGGCCGATCGATATTGCTTCAATGTTTTTCGCTCTTGGTCTCGAGCCGGGAACTTTCGGCGACGCCGACCAGAACGGCACCTTCGATAAAATGGGTATTGATTGGAAAAAATACCGCGATCATCATGCTCTCGACGACGCCAAATTATTAAGAGAATTTTATATAAAATTTTTTCAATAAAATCCCCTCTAAAAAGAGGGGTGGCCGCGCCTAAGCTGCCGGGGTGTGTTGTTTCTAAAATAGAAAAATTAATTAAATAAGGAGAAAAACTATGGCAAAAATTATTATTGCTTCCGGACCGGTTATCGTCGAAGGTGATAAAGTCCTTTTGAATAAGCATGGCGATACGGCTTTTTGGAAATTCTGCGGCGGCCGAGTTGAGGATTTTGATCTTGATCTGCAAGAAGCGGCTCGGCGGGAAGTAAAAGAAGAAATGGGAATTGGCATTGAAATTCTTGACCAAGAACCGTTTATCACTTTTACCACCAAGGAAACGCCGGAAGGAAAAATTGATGTCATTTTGGTTCATTGGCTGGCCAAGCGTTTGGGCGAAATAAAGTCGGGCGCGGATATCAAAGAATGGCGATGGCTTCCGCTCAATGATTTGACAAAAGAAGATCTTGAGCCTAATATTATTCCAACATTGAAACATTTTAGGTATTTAACAGATTAAGATTTTTCACAAGGAGGGTAATATGGCTGATACGATAAGAACTTGTTGTCCGGATGAGGAGTGTAGTGATTGTGGAACAAAGGGTACTGTAATTAAGCATTGGGGTCTTCTGGTTCGTCCAGGCGAAGTTGGTAATTTTTGCGCAGAGTGTTGGGCAATTAGGGACAAAAGCGGAAAAATTAACGAAAATGCTGAACCGCTTGGCTGCAGGAAAAAGCCCGCAGAAGCCAAAGTTTAAAATCTTGAACTTTGAGAGAAATAAGATTATGGCAGGCCGCTTCATCGGGAGCGGTCTTTTTTTGGCTTGATTTTAAGATTTTAAAGTGATAAAATTGAGTAATAAAACATTATTTATAATCTATATGGACAACATTTTTCCAATTTTATTGCTTGTAGGCATCGGTGTTGTTATTTTTCTGCTGTTAAGAAAAAAGAGCGGCGGGAATGATGAAAAGATGGCGGCGATGATGGAGCGTTTGGCAAATCTTGGCGCGCAAAACGAGGAAATGCGCAAGGC
>JGI20214J51650_10000330_pt1 | contig 29832 bp, 18 predicted proteins | sample WetSurMetagenome_FD_51650 | JGI IMG/M metagenome (IMG submission 51650) | reverse complement strand
AACCAATTGATATTCAAATATTATGAGTATCATTTTTTTTTACATTTAATAGATATACTCTCCTCCCCTTACCCTTAAGGGGAGGAGCCGGAGGAGGGGTTATTAATACCATTAAACAAATAGCTGTAGTCAGGGTAATGCAAAATAAAAGCACCGCTTCTTTTGGAAGCGGTGCTGATATTTGTTATCACCTGGTATCCTTTACCTTACGGTCAGGATATATAGGTGTTTTTACTATTAATAATGGGAAGGATTCTCATCCTGCCATTCGTTGATACCATCACGGATCCTGTTACGGAATGTCAGGGTATCAGTGCAATTATAGGTAAAGCCGCTTGTTGCATCAGTGTATTTGTATTTCAGGAATATCTTCCTGTCCTGAAGCAGTTTGGCTTTGTTGAAGGTACACTCACCATTCTGGGAGAAATTCTGAACAGTTGTAGTACCGTCGCTCACATAAAGCTTGGTGCCTTTCAGCACAAGGTTCATGTGATTTGCGCCAGCGGTGACTGTTGCACTGTAATACCCATTGCATGAAAGGACCTGTGGGCTTGATGTTGTTAAAGTCCATATCCTGTTTTCAGCAACCGGAATTGTAGTGTAGTACTTGATAAGAGTATCGGCTCTCTGGAAAGGATTCGGGTTAGATGCCCTGTTTACAATGGCTGATCCACCATGCCAGTAGTTGCCGAACAGCATGTTCTCGAACATCGTTCCGACCACGTTGTAATTCTTGGCAGGAAGTATCGAGTCAATTTCAGGTGCATCTGTGATTCTGAAAGGCAAAACGTAAGTGGAATACTTTGTCTTAACTGAATCATTAAGGAATGCCACTGAGTCAGCCTTCACATTTATCGTACCTGTGTACAATCCTGCCGGGATAGTCATTGTGGTGTTATTTGACAGGGTGTAATGTGTTGTTGGCAGTAATTCAAATGCTGCGACTGGTAAAGTTGCGTTTTTAATATATGTTTGCGACGCAATCTTCATGCCGGCCAGCCTTGCAGCAGTAATCAGTGAATTATCGAGCGAAAAACTGATATTGCGGTCGATAGTATTATCACTGACTCCACCCATTGTAACGCCTACCTTAAACTTCATCCCCTCCCCCACTACAAATGTACGTACATCCTGCTGAAGATAGAAATATACGCCAGTGTACGGGTAGTCAAGAATATATTCTTCGTAGCAGGAAACCATTGCTACAGAAAGAACTAATAGTGCTAGTATTTTTTTCATAACCGTCTCTTTTTTATATTATTCCCATGTAGGCCATCCTACGTTCTGAACAAGCTTATCCATTCTCAGCATCTCATAATACGGGATCGGGTTGTAAGGTGAAGGGAGCTTCCTCTCTTCAACCTGCCAGTTCAGGTCGTATGTATAAGTGCCAGTACCTGTTTCTGTAATGTAAGCACCGTGAACAGGCTGATTTAATACAGATTCCCAATTGCCTTCACCTGCCTTGTCACCTGTTGTCCAGCGGCGTAGATCGTAGAATCTTGTTCCCTCAAAGCATGTTTCGATCCTGCGCTCATTCTTCACAAAGGCATCGAAAGCATCTTTACCTGCGCCAGCCACTTCTGTAAGATAAGGGTCTGAAGTTCTCATTGCAGGGGTAGCTCCATCATAGGTTGAACGAGCCCTGAGATATGCAATAGCTGCCCTGGGGGTCATTCCATAAAGAGCCACATTCGGATCACCTGTAACCTGGTTTGCAGCTTCAGCAAATGAAAGAACAAATTGTGCCCATCTGAAAATGAATTTCGAGTGAGGATTCGATTTAACAGATGCATCTGAATAGTTAACATCCATATACACATATTTCTTGATATGGTAGTTGGTACGGCTATTATCCGATCTTGTACCTGCAGCATCCTTACCGGCAGATGTTACACCTACGTTCCAGTTCTCGAATGTGTACATCGGGTTTGCAACGTTATTCAGCCTGTTGGCTTTTCTTCCGTTGTGGAAGATCACTGAGTAGAACCTCTGATCTCGGTTTACATAAGGATCTGTTGCCACGTAGTTGGTTGAGGCATGTGTTATCGGATATCCTTGTGAATCACCAAATGCATTTACAAGTTCCTGTGTAGCACCAAGTTCACCATTACCCTGGAAGTTTCCGGGATAGAACATCCTTTCCATATAGGTGGCGTTCGTAATATAAGGAGTTGAGAAAACAATCTCCGGTGAGTTTGGATTGAACCAGTTAACTGCGCCCTGTGGCCTGAAGCTGTTTGCACTTGCAGTCTGGTCGGTGGTAAGCTTGAAGTTGACAAGCTTCATCGAGTACTTGGCTGCGCTGTCCCAACGTGCCAGATCATTTGTAGGATTGAACCTCGGGCTAGCCCATGTAAGGTAAACGTTTGCCTTAATTGCCCACACACCGGTATCGTCGAAACGGTTCCAGTATTTTCCGCCCTGATAAGTAAGGTCATTGTTCGGGGCTGGAAGGCTTGTATAAAGGAAATCCCTGTATGCCAGCGGCAGCCATTTAAGAGCTGAATCGCAGTCCTGGATGATCCGTGCCACACACTCATCGTAGGTGTTACGTGCATAGTTAATTTCACCATAAGGATCAACAACATCGGTAATGATAGGGAAGCCAAGCATCTGGTTATTTGTTCCCATACCGCCGAATTTCTGCAGGAGGTCCCACTGAAAATATGCACGGAGAGCAAAAGCTTCACCCTGTAAACGGTGCCGAACCTGGTCGTTATAGAGGGTTTTCACCATATAACGGGTATTCAGACCGCGGTTATCCTTGAGGAAAATATTACACTGTGAAATTGACCTGTAGTCGCGGTCCCAGTATGTTGCGAAAGGATCGCTCGACGTGGTCATAGAGTTAACAGCATACCTGCGCAATACATGAGATGTGCTTGTAATGACAGCATCATCAGTAACTCCGTCCAGGAACGCACCCTCGTTATCATTGTATGTCCTGCTGGAGCTTCCTACAGAAGCGGCTGCAATATTATCATAGCACCTGTTGATGATACCCTGCACCATGCCCTGGTATTGCCAGATATTTTCATTATCATAGTTCCCGTTGGGCCATGGTTCGAGGTAATCCTGACAGGAGCTGAAAATAAGCGCCAGTACTCCAATAAATATGATTAGTTTCTTCGTCTTCATAGTTACCATAGATTAGAAATTAAATTTGATTCCGCCCGAGAACGTCCTGAATAACGGGTAAACGGAGACACCTGAATTTATTGATTCAGGATCTACATCCTTCACCTCGGAAATCGTAAAGAGGTTTGAACCCCTTACATACAGGCGGATAGCGCGGCCTCCCATGAACTGCAGCATCTTTGCAGGGATAGTATAGGAAAGCTCAACATTCTGGATCTTGAAGTACCCTCCATTTGTGAGCCAGAAATCGGATGTCACAAAGTTGTTGTTTACCTTGTAATATGTAAGCCTTGGATAAGCTCCACCGACATTTTCCTGTACAAAGTTGGAGTAAGTATTATCGCCCCATCCATTCCAGTAATAAGAGTTGGTAAGAGCTATATCATAAAATGCTCTTCCGGCTCCAAGGATGAAGAGGTCGAAATTCTTGTACCTCAATGAAATATTAACACCATAGTATAAACGTGGTGAAGAATTTCCGATAACCTGCTGGTCTGTTTCATCAACGAAACCGTCGCCATTAAGGTCAGCATACTGAAGGTCGCCTTTATAAAGTTTTGCATCAAAAAGCTGAATCGGGGTATTACCTCCACCCTGTGCTTCAGCATCTGAACCAAACTTACCAAGGCATGTATAACCGAATATAGCATCTGATTCTTTACCGGTTCTTAGCTGGTAATCGTACCTGTAGTTGGGCTCATCATATTTAACCCTGATACCTTTGGAGGTAGTTGCATTTCCACCAACAGTAATCATAAGATCGCCAACATTCTGGGTGAATGAAAGATCGATACCATAAGCATTATACCTTGTCTGGTTAAAGTTCTGGTAAGGTCTGGTTCCGTTATACCCTGCTACATAAGGCATATTGCTTGTAGTCTGTGATATAGCTCCATCAGCAAGCCAGTTGTAATAGGTAAAACCGAGGTTCAGTTTCTGATTGAACAACACAGCATCAAATCCTGCATTGATTTCATCTCTCTTTTCCCATGTAAGGATCGGGTTACCGGTTCTTGAAAGGTATGCCCTGGTTACAGCCGCTTCAGTTGTGGTCCCAAACCATGTAGGTGATGTAGTATAGGGTCCGAAACCATAAGGAGTGGTTGTACTGGTTGTAGATGTTGATGACCACCTGTTTACATCATAAAGGTTAGGGAAGTATGTCTCATTTCCTGCAACGCCACCCTGGACGCGAAGTTTGAGGTAATTAAGGAATTTGATGTCGGGCATGAAATTCTCTTCTGAAATAACCCATGCACCACCGACAGACCAGTTCAGGAAGCTGCGATAATCTTTAGCGAAGCTTGAATTACCAGCATAATTGGCAACACCCTGTAAAAGGTATTTATCCTTCAGACTGTAGTTCAGTGTACCAAGTACACTCCTCTGGCGCTGAGGTTCCTCAATACCATTAATATATGAAAGTGTCTGATGGTACATTGCAGATGCCTGAACGCTGCTGCTGCCGAATGTCCTGTCAAAGCTCAGTCTCTCATAAAACATATACCTCTGGAAATAATAGTCCATAAGTTTATACATGTCTGCCATTTTACTCAAAGAGTGGGTTGTCTGCCTGGTCAGAACAGTATCTGTGGGTGTCACTTTCACAGTGTAAGCAAGGTAGTCATTTGTTTTACCTATACGTACGCTATTGTGAATGTTGAAGCCAAAATATGTTTCTGATTTCAGTCCTTTGACCCAGTTGCTGGCATCAAAAGTCAGCTTCAGGTTAGAAACACCGGTACGTCCTTTGTCGGTATAGAAGCCCTGATCAACAAGGTTACCGATAAGGTTATTGGTATAAATTGAAGTGATTCCATACCATGGCGTAGCAGGAACAGTTGTAGTATCATTGTAAGCCCAGATCGGATATGCTACCGGAGGTGTAGAGTGGATATCGGAAAGAATTGACGGAAGTTCAGTCAGTCCAAGTACCGAGTTGGAAGTACCTTCTGTAGTATAGTTTGAGCTGTAGCCATAGTTTGGTGAACGGCGGAAAGTAAGGTTGCCGTAGAAACCAAACTGTGCACTTAACTGAGGTGTAATCTTAACGTTGACATTCTGTCTTGCTGTGATCCTGTTATAATCTGACTTTGCACCAAGGTCAATAATGTCGCCTTCACCTGCATACCCGAGATATGAGTAATACTGAACAACATCATTACCACCGGTGGATGACATGTTCACTCTTCTGAATTCCATGGTGTTATCGAGCATCTTATCGGCAAAATCGGTGCTTGGGTAAGTAAGATCGTAGCTGTTGTTCTGCCTGAAAGCATCGATAGCTGCAGATGAGTATATCGTAGGAAGGCCGTCATTTGCTCTGGCCTCGTTCTGCATTCTTGCATAAACCGAGCCTGAAACATATCCCGGCATCCTGTCAACAACACTCACACCGTCTTCAATATCAATGTGAAGAAGCCTTTCATTTTTTGCACCTTTCTTGGTAGTAATATAGAGAACACCACCTGTTGCAGCTGGACCATACATTGTTGTTCCGAGAATCCCCTTAATAAGAGATACAGATTCAATTTCAGACGGATCAACAATTAGTTCCTGGAGGTCTGCAGGCATGTCATCTATGATAACATAAGGCATTCCGCTGAACTTATCAGTTGAACCGTAACTGTTTGAAAGACCTGAATATTGCTGAAGTCCTTCAAGCGGGCTCATACCTGGTGAACCATCATTTTCCCTGACATCATACATCGAAGATATCCCGGTAAGGGAATTGCGGATGTCTGTGGAAGGATAATGAGAGAACCAGGAGCCTGGAATAACTTCTTCGGGACCTGTAAGGCTACGTTTCTTCAGTGTTGTGAAAGGCACCGATACCACATCGTTTGAAGTCATGTGGATTTTGCCTTTGAGAAGTGTAACCGTATTGGAATTAACTACATCTATTACATTAGTTACTTTCTTGTCGAATTCAAAAGCAGTAATGGTTATAACATCTTCGGGATAACCTTTGAACGTAGCAGAGCCGTTGGCATCTGTATTAACGTGTGTTATACCTTCGCCTACAACCACAGATGCTCCCTGAATCGCCGCTCCGTTCTCGTCAACTACTTTGAGAACGACGTCGAACAGTTGCCTGACTTTCTTCTGTTTCTGTACCTGTGATGATACAGGTAAAGCAAGAAGGGCAAAAATTACCAGCAGTCCGGCAAATCTGATTTTTTGGTATATAATATTATTAAATCTCATAAACTTTCGTATTATATGGTTCATGTTACCAGACAGGATTTGCAACAAAATTCTTCATCTTCAGAGCGTCTGAATTGAGGAAAGGCAGATAGTACATACCCTCTTCCCATGCCGGCTGGCGGTCTGCAGGAAGCAGAGTACGAGTATAGACAAATCCGTCAGGATAATTTACGAGGTCGCTGGTCTGCTGTGGGATGATAGCATACACCGGGCCTGCCATAACCTGAGGCAGCTGAGCCCATCTGCGAACATCATCATAATAATGCTGTCCTTCCCAAGCAAGCTCAATGTTACGCTCATTCTGGATCCTTGGTCTGAGAGCATTCTTGTCCGCAGTAAACTCTGCACGGACATTTGGCATACCTGACTTGGTCCTGATAATGTTTATTGCTGCCAGAGCAGTCATACTTGAGCCCGGAGCTGTTCCGGTAGGGCCATAAGCTTCATTTACTGCTTCGCCATAGTTCAGGTAAAGCTCTGATAAACGGAACAATACGTCGGCCCAGATAGTAGAAACTCCCTGGTTTTTGGCGCTGTTCTGCTTCCAGTATTTCCTCATTGCATAACCTGTATAAGATCTTCCGTTATAAGCTGTCGTTAGCAGGTCTGAAGGAGTAGTACCATACATATAAATTGGTGCAGTATTGGCAGGTACGAACTTGCTTGAGTTTGCAGTACCGCCACCCCATCCCTGTGCAGGACTACCATTATATATAATGTCTTCGTAGAAGCGCGGGTCCCTGTTAGCAAATATCCTGTTATCGGCATATGAGCCTGCAGCAATTGCAATTGCCCTTTCTGCCGGTGTATTTAGTGGATATCCGTCGGCAGTTTCATATTTGTCGACAAAGTTTTGAGTAGGGTTAATACCTGATGCAGAGCTATGAGCCATAAAATGGCCTCCCCACATTGTAGCAACTTCCCCGGAGCCACCGCCCCAGTCCCAAACACGTGTTCCCATGTCCCTGGTCCAGATACTTTCGGCACATACAGACTTGTCATAATAGTTCTGGTGCCGGTCAAGTCCAGCAACCGGATCCTTTAAAGGAAGTAAAATAACGCCATTTTCTTCTGCTACTTTTATAGCATCCCATGCAGCTGCAGCTGCAGCCTGCCAGTCAGCAGCACCGTTTTTATTATTCAGAGGGCTAGCAGCATAAAGAAGTGCTCTTGATTTGTAAGCTTTCGCTGCCATTCCATTCGGACGATACATTTCGTATGTAGAATAGGCTAGTGAACCGACAGGGTCCCTGCGGATCTTATCACACAAATCGAAATAATAATAGGCTGAATCCCAGTCCTGAACACACCTCTGCAGGAAATCATTCTTTTCCATACGTGCGAGGTCCCAGGTTTCATCATACGGACCCATAACATAATCGAGATATGGCATCGGGCCCCAGAATCTGAAGAGTGTGAAATGATAGAGAGCTCTCAGGAAATAAGCCTGGCCGAGGAAATCATTTTTGATATCCTGGGTGCAGTCCTGTATCCTGTCGACATTGCGGATAGCAATATTACAGATCCTGATATCGTCGAAGCATGCCCCAAGGATCGGTCGCCTTGCACCATCATAGCACAACTTGCTCACGATAGTTTCAGACATGTTTCCGCTCTTCCAGGCCTGTCCTTCCATGTAACGGCCCTGGTCGCAGGCATCAGTAGTCGAGTTGATGCAATATTTCTGGTCCCAGAGGTCAATATACAACGGGCAGGTTATCTGGTAGTTCCATGAACCTCTCCAGCTGCCGCTATAATATTTCTGGCCGAAATAAAGAGCATCGAAGAATGACTTGAAGTTGGCATATTTTGTGAACACCACATCCTCAGTAAGACCCGATTCAGGCGCTTTATCGAGGTAGTCTTCAAGAAAATTACATGAGGTGCCTATCAGCAGACTCACGATAATAACTAATTGCAGTATAAAATGTTTTTTCATAATTACTGTCATGTAAGATTAAAATGCAACTTTAATACCGCCCCTGAAAGTGGTCATCTGAGGATAATAACCCTGGTAGAAGTCTGTTGCTTCAGGGTCACCTTCGATCAGATTGGTAATAGTCCACAGGTTGCTTCCTGAAACATAGACCAGGAGGTTTCCTACTCCGATAGCCTTGTTCAAAGCGGCTGATTTAATATTATAGCCAAGGTACAGGTCTTTAAGCCTGAGGTAAGAAGCATTCCTGAAAAAACGGTCTTCTATGATCGTCTGGTATCCCCTGTCAGCTTCTCCTCCACCCCATACCAGGTTGTCCTGGCTTGACGATCCGCTATAGTGCATTGTAGCATGTGTTGCATCCTGGTTTGTCGGAGTCCAGTAATCAAGTGCAGATTCGTGAACGCGAAGGTCTCCCTTGATGAACTCAACTTCGAATGCCTGGTTATACTGTACATATTTACCCTGGTTTCCTGAGAAGAGGAAGTTAAAATCAAAGTTCTTCAGGCGGAATCCTGCTGATAAAGCATAGGTGATCGGCGGGTAAGTAAGGCCCGGGATTGCATGTTTATCAAGTGTATTTATCGTACCGTCAGAGTTATAGTCGAGGTACAGGTAGTCACCTACATATAATTTAGTATAATCAATAGGTGATACGTTATTGTGTATATCATCTATTGTGGTAACATATCCAGAGTTCGTAAGCTCAACACCGTTAAGCTCAAGACCTTCAAGGCTGTATTCTACGTTAAGCATTTCTGTAAGAGGCTTGCCTGCAAGCTTCATATGATCAGGATATGCTGCCGGGTCGTCTTTGAAGATTACCCTGTTCTCGTTCCATCCGAAAACACCTCTGACCCAGTATTCGAAATTCTGTGTCGGGCTCTTGCGGAATTCGAGTTCAGCTTCGATACCATGCTTTTTAACTTTACCAAGGTTGATTTCCTTGAAGCTCTGGCCGATAAGCATTGTAGTACTTTTCGGGGTAAGAAGCATCTGGTCGCGATATTCATCAAAACCGTCAACTGTAAGAGTAATGAGGTTATTGAAGAGACTCATTTCAATACCAAGGTCTCTTTTGTGAGCTCTTTCCCACTGTGCGAATGTGTTGGCCATCATGTCTTCACGGATATAGCCGGCGCCATCCTTAAAGTAAGAGCTGTTGTAAAGCCAGCGGCTTCTGGCATAGTCACTTCCTACATAACCATCTGAATATCTGATCTTAAGCCTGTTCATCCATGGAACTGCATTTTTGAAGAATGGCTCTTCTGAAATAACATATCCAACAGCGACTGAAGGGAATGTACCGAATCTGTTCGATGGAGCAAACCTTTCTGAACCGGTATAACCAATGTTGAGTTCGAGGAGGTACTTACGGTTGTAGTCGTACGTTACCCTTCCTACAAGACCCTCGTTATAATACGGGAAATCTGTTCCGCTGTTCCTTTCCTGGCGGTTGAACAGACCAAGCAGTGAAACATTGTGTTTACCGAAAGATCTGTCATAGTTAAGGGAAACTTCATAATAAAGGTCGCTGTAATAACCTCCCTGAAGTCCGCCTGTATTTAAATCCAGAGGAGTCTGTATCCAGGTTGTTGTACCTTCAGCTGGTGTCTGCCTGAACCATGGGTTGGTACCGACAACATCTGTCGGATCATCCCCGATCCTGTTAAAGTAAAGAATGTATTCAGGTTGTGTAAGACCACCAGTCATTTGCTGGTTCCTGTAGTAGCTGCTCAAGCTGACTTTTCCTGAAACGGAAAGACCTTTTGTTACAAAATCAAGGTTCTGCTTGAGGATAAGGTCTGTAAACAGGGTGGATCCCAGGTATTTGTTCATACTTCCAGAAATAAGCGTTCTGTATGGGTTACCTGTATATTCACCTATCGGATATGCAAACCTGTCGACAGGTTCAGCATTCGGGTAGTCGGTATCCGGAACCATTTCCATTACCCATGCTGGGTAATAGGCAGGAGCTGCGATACCACCTGTTGAATAAAGATCCCTCCATGAACCGCCACCGGCAGTCTGCAACTGCAGGATACCGCCAACGTTCATAGTCAGGATTGTGGTTTTTGTTATGTTAAAGTCGAGGTTTATCCTGTAATTGAACCTGCTGTTCTTATAATTCTTGTCATAATAGCCATCCTGCATACCTACGAAGAAGCTGCCGGTATACTGGTAGCCGAATGAGAGGAAGTATTTAGCAAATTCAGTTCCTCCTGATATATTAAGGTTTGCGTTTGCAACCGGAGCATAATCATTGGTACAAATGTCGATCCAGTCAACATCAGGATATTCAAGAGCTTTAAGAGGAGTTGAGGGACTCTTCCACTGGGAGAGCTGATATGCCGACTTAAGGCTTACGAAATCCTGCTTGTTCATCATAGCCACGTTATACATATTCATTGTGGTATATGAGTCGACGTGGGTTGGCATTCTTGTTGCCAGCTGCAGACCGTAGGCACCGGAGAAGTCCATTTTTGGTTTTCCGAGTGAACCACGTTTTGTTGTTACAACAATAACGCCGTTAGCACCTTTTGCACCAAATACGGCGGTTGCAGATGCATCCTTAAGAACCGAGATTGTGTTGATTTCGTTTGGATCTATTGATGCGAAGTCGCGTTCAACACCGTCTACCAGTACGAGAGGTGCACTACCGTTCCATGATGAAAGACCGCGGACATAAAGGCTTGCGTTGTCAGAACCAGGTTCAGCATCTGTCTGAATTGTGAGCACTCCAGAAAGTTTACCTGTGATAGCGTTTGTGATGGTTGTTTCACCAGCCTGCATAAGAGCCTGGGAACTTACCTGTGTAACGGCACCAACAACAGATTCTTTTTTCTGAACGCCATAACCGACAACAACAACTTCCTGTATTTGAGTTAATTCAAGGGCAAGAGCCACTGCAACTGGTGTTCCGGGAGTCGCCTGGACTTCCTGTGCAGCATAACCGATAAAGGAAATAGCCAGTGTTACTGGCTGCCTGCTTGATACAGGGATTGAGAAACTACCGTTGATGTCTGTAAGGGCACCTACTGTGGTCCCTTTAACAAGAACGGTAACTCCGATGAGAGCTTCGCCTGTTGCAGCATCAGTTACCTTACCGGTTAGTGTCACCTGCTGAGGAGCAGATGTTTCATCCGGAGTTGCTGCAATTGCCGAAGAGGTTACCATTGAGCATATTAGAAATAAAATGCACAATTTTGTCATTATCAGTGGCTTCAGCCATCGATTCCTGACAAAATTTAATCGCTTTCCATTATTTTTTTCCATGCATTTAAAGAAATTAAACATTAATAATTAAGCCAGGTTAGTGGTAAATCGTGTAGGTTAACGGGAAATCAATTATCCCGGTTTTCTGTGCTTTCTGCTGCTTTTCATAAGGTTAGGGTTAGTTGGTTTATAATAAGATATCGTTCGTATCCTGTAAACTAAGTACCGGGAAAATGAAACTTTCTGATCTCGAAGGCTGGAAATTTATTGTGAGTAAGTAATTTTTTTTCATCCGGTAGTTAAAAAACAGTTAACATAAAAACTTACCTCTGGACTGATCTTTACCAAAATGAACAGCCAGAGTAAAATCACAAATCCTTATAAATGCTTCTTAAATACCAGGTTAGGAGTATTTGAGGTTAGGGTTGCATTTAATATCTAGCAATGTTAAAAAAAATAAAAATAAAATACAATAGATACGTGTAATTTTAACACCTCTGAATTAGTAATTAGAACTATTCTAAATTTCAAAAAAAAATCAACATCACGCAACCGTTTGAAATAAGGCTATGAACTTCATCACTGAAATAACCGCAGAGGGTCGGTAACAACCTGACCGATATGTTAAAATGAATATGATACCCGCTCCCGGTTTTTTAGATACTTTGAAGTTTATCATCCAATTCCTATATTTATGATCTGAACCTATACCTATATATTATATATATGAAACGAACTATTTCTCTCTTAGCTATCGGCGTTGCATTCTCCGTTGTCGTTAACGGCCAGCAGCTTCCCACAGGCAACCCCGCCGACTTCAAAGTAAAAACCTGCCTCCATTCTGTTAGTTATATGGGAATATGGCGGGGACAAGCCACACTTACTGTCGATGAATTCCTGGTTAAAGCAAAAGAACTGGGATTTGACGGAGTCATGCTTGCAGCAAAACGTCCTCATCTCTCCCTGATCGACTATGACGATGCCGCCCGCCAGAAACTACGGGCAAGGATCAAAGAGCTTGGACTGCAGCTTGTCTGCCTTGCCGGGTACACTGATTTCACAGCAGGTGTCGACCGGGCAGGCATACCTAATGTGGAGATACAGGCTGTTTATGTTGGTGAACTGGCACGTCTTGCCCGGGATCTGGGTACAAGCATGGTCAGGATCTATACTGGCTACGAACGTGAAGGTGTTCCCTACGACAAGCAATATGCTCTTGTTGTGGAAGGTTTGCAGATGGCAGGAAAAATAGCTGCAAAATACGGGGTCACCCTCGCTGTTCAGAATCACCACGATATTGCACTTCATCACGATGCCATGAAATGGTTGCTCGACGAAGTCAACCTCCCCAATGTCAGGGCTGCCTTCGACTGCTGGTCTCCTACCCTGGAAGGGCTGTCTTCTACTGAGATAAGAAAAGCGGTCCTTACCATGAAACCTTATATAGTCCATACCACGACAGCTGATTACAAGGAACTTCCAAGGTATAAATATGAGATCACCCAGACCAACTATACAAAGCTCCAGTCTCAGATGAGGGCTGTACCAATCGGGGAAGGATTTCTTGACTATAAAACATTTATCAATGCCCTTAAGGAGATTGGATACCAGGGGTACATCACCTATGAGATGTGCGAAGTGCTCGACGGAGGTGGATCAGTTGAAAACCTCGACAGGGCAGCGAAAAAATTTCTTGAGTATGTAAAGCAATTTAAATAACAGAAGTTTAGAGGGAGAAAGGAGAAAGGAGAAAGAATCTTGACTGGCAAGACTGGTTAGACCTTGATCAGTTCTTCGCCCCCCCTGGGGTCGGGGTAACCGAAGAACGGTAAAGGAGAAGGTTAAAGGAGAAAGGAGAAAGGAGAAAGGTGAAAGGGACAGATGATGTCAGGGTGAAAAAATGACCGCAGAAAAAAAATGAAATATTATTACTTGTTATTAGTTTTTGTGTCTTCATGCATATCGGTAAACTCGGCGGGTAGTGACCGGGGGATGAAAATCGAGAAGCAGGCGGTGCGATACCTTAAAAAGGAGGTTATCGCCAGGGCTGATAAAGCCATGGTAGAAAAACCGGTCACGATAACAGATTTCTTCTGCAGCAGAAGCGCCGGTGGTAAACACGACTTTTATTCCGAAGGAGACTATTGGTGGCCTGATCCTGCAAATCCTGAGGGTCCTTACATCCAGAGGGACGGTATGACCAATCCTGAAAATTTCACTGAACACCGGAAGGCGATGATCAGGTTCAGCAGCATCGTCGGCCAGCTGGCTTCTGCATATAAGGTTACAGGTAATGAAAAATATGTAAAACAGGCATTTGTCCACCTGAATGCCTGGTTTTCAGATACCTCAACTATGATGAACCCTTCACTTTTATATGCCCAGGCAATTAAAGGACGCTACACAGGAAGAGGGATCGGGATCATCGACACTATCCATCTTATGGAGGTTGCCCAGGCGGTAATTGTAATGGAAAACGCCGGATGTATTGATAAACAGCTACTTGAATCAGTAAAATCGTGGTTCGCAAGATACCTCGACTGGCTGATGACACACAAGTACAGCAACGACGAGATGAATGCAAAGAATAACCATGCCACCTGCTGGGTAATGCAGGTCGCAGCCTTTGCAAGGCTTACCGGGAATACGAAGATCATGGACTTTTGCCGTGAACGATACCGTGAGATACTCCTGCCCGGACAGATGGCATCCGACGGAAGCTTCCCCGAAGAACTCAAGCGGACCAAGCCTTATGGCTATTCCCTGTTCAATCTTGATGCAATGACAATGGTATGCCTGATCCTTACCAACGGTGAAAATGATATGATGAACTTCATCGCTGGGGATGGACGAACATTAAAGAAAGGTATTGAATTTCTTTACCCGTATGTCGAAGACAAAACAAAATGGACCTATCCTCATGATGTCATGTACTGGGAAAACTGGCCGGTAGCTCATCCATTCCTGATCTTCGGAGCAAGGGAATTCGGCGTAAGGGAATGGTTTGAGACATGGAAGAGGCTTGAGCACTTCCCGGAAACTGAAGAGGTTATAAGAAACCTTCCGGTCAGGAATCCTGTTTTATGGATGGGTAATAAGGAAAAGGAAAAAGTAAAAAGGTAAAAGGTAAAAGGGGAAGAAAGACTGGCTAGACCTTGATCAGTTCTTCGCCCCCCCTGCCTACCGGCAGGCAGGCTTGGGGTCGGGGTAACCGAAGAACGGTAAAGGAGAAGGGTTGAAGGAGAAAGGGTAAAGGAGAAAGGAGAAAGGAGAAAGGAGAAAGGAGAAAGGAGAAAGGAGAAAGGTGAAAGAATCCTGACCGGCAAGACTGGCAAGACAAAAGAAACAAGAAACAAGATACAAGACACAAGACACAAGACCGGCAAGACTGGCAAGACTGGCAAGACCGCACGACCTGCACGACCTGCAAGACCTGCAAGACTGGCAAGACCGGCAAGACAATGACCTTTAAACCATAGATACTTATATATTATATAGAAATTCAGATATAAACGAAATATTAAAAAAAATGAAAAAAATTGTCACAATCCTTTTATCAATAATGTTTATGGGGCAATCGCTTTTTGCCCAGAAGGTACTTACAAAAGATGAGCGCATGGACTGGTGGCGTGAAGCCCGTTTCGGGATGTTCATTCACTGGGGCGTATATTCCATACCTGCCGGAACATGGGATGGCCGCCAGATAGGCAGTATCGGAGAGTGGATCATGAACAGGGGAAAGATCCCCGTAAATGATTACCAGAATATGGCAAAACAATTCAATCCTGTTAAATACGACCCGGAAGCCTGGGTAAAGATGGCAAAAGATGCCGGGATGAAATATATTGTCATCACTGCCAAGCACCACGATGGTTTTGCGCTCTTTAAATCGGATGCCAGTAAATGGAATGTGGTAGACCATACTGTTTATGGTAAGGACTTGCTGAAACCGCTCGCCGAAGCATGTAAAAAATATGGTATCAGGCTCGGATTCTATTATTCCCAGGCACAGGACTGGAATAATCCCGGTGGCTCGGCAGCAAGACGTCCGACAAAAGAAGGATGGGCAAATCCCGATTCTGTAATTATTGATGCATATACAAAAGAGCACCATGGACATTGGGACCCCAGGCAGGAGACAAAATCTTTTAGCCAGTATATCGACGACGTAGCTGTTCCTCAGGTCAAGGAGCTTCTTACAAACTATGGAGATGTGGCAGTTTTATGGTGGGACACTCCTACCGGGATGACCGATGAAGCCGCTGTCAAGCTCCAGTCATTGCTGTCACTTCAGCCTGCCATCATTACAAATGACCGTCTGAAAAGACCAAATTTCCCTGGTGATCATAAGACTCCTGAGCAGAGGATTCCCAACCTCGCCGATCTTGACGGCACCGACTGGGAAACTTGTATGACAATGAACGGAACATGGGGTTATAAAAGTCATGACCACAACTACAAAACCCCGCAAAAGCTTATTCAGAACTTACTCGACATAGCTTCCAAGGGAGGAAATTTCCTTCTTAACGTGGGACCGACTGCTGAGGGAGAATTCCCGACCGAGAGCGTGGAGATACTTTCAACAATCGGAAAATGGATGAAGGTAAACGGAGAGGCAGTCTACGGGACAAAAGCAAGTCCATGGGGACTATTTCCATGGGGACGCTGTACAAAGAAGGAAACGAAAAACGGCACATCACTCTATTTTTCTGTATTCGAATGGCCTGCCGATGGTAAAATTGAAATCCCCGAATTTAAAAACAGCGTTGTCTCGGCAAGACTCCTTGCTAACGCGACAAAGCTGAAAACGACGCTGACAAAAGAGGGCACACTTACAATAAATCTTCCCGGGTCAGCTCCTGATCCGCTGGTATCGGTTATCAGGGTCGATGTACGGGGAAAGGTGGCAGATAAGATCCGGACTACAAAATGACGATTTAAAGTCACCGGAGCCCTTTTAAATTAAGACATTGGAATAGACTGGCTTGTTTAAGTTCCTGTCATTTTTCGAATCTTCTGCCAGAATATTCCAGTATATTCTTAACGTTTTATAATATTTTTATACTTTTTCTTTGAATTATTAAAAATATATTTACTTTTGTCGGTCGTTTATAACAAGAAAATGAGAAACTCTTTAATACTTATCATTGCCCTCATCCTTATTATTGTGCCAGGCACATGATCCGGGAGTGATATGTAATAAGAAAACCATATATAAGCTTTCCGGATCTTCCGGGAAGCTTTTTTTTTAAAAGACTATTACAATGGAGAACAAGCTGAGAAGCATGAAGACGATGACCGGCAGGAAAATGGCCGGCGCCCGGAGCCTATGGAGAGCTAACGGAATGAAAGATTCAAATTTCGGCAAGCCTGTTATTGCCATTGTGAATTCCTTCTCTCAGTTTGTACCGGGCCATGTGCACCTTCATGAAACAGGCCAGTTTGTAAAGAAAGAGATAGAGAAATATGGTTTTTTCGCTGCAGAATTTAATACCATAGCCATCGACGACGGAATAGCTATGGGGCACGAGGGAATGCTCTATTCACTGCCTTCACGGGAGCTTATCGCCGACAGTGTTGAATATGTGGTCAATGCCCATTGTGCAGATGCAATGATTTGTATCAGCAACTGCGACAAGATAACCCCCGGAATGATGATGGCTGCCATGAGGCTCAACATTCCTGCTGTGTTCGTTTCGGGAGGGCCAATGGAGGCAGGACAGCTGGGAAACAAGCCGATCGACCTTATTGATGTAATGGTTGAAGGAGCCGATGATAAGATAAGCGAGAAGGACCTCTCAGCAACAGAAAGCAGTGCCTGCCCGACATGCGGATCATGCTCCGGCATGTTCACTGCTAATTCGATGAACTGCCTGGCAGAAGCACTTGGACTTGCACTGCCGGGAAACGGAACCGTCGTAGCCACCCATGTAAACCGGTTGAATATTGTAAAAAAAGCCGCTAACCTTATCACCTCTATAACAGAACAATATTACAGGGATGGCGACAGCAGCGTACTTCCACGGTCGATAGCCACAAAAGCTGCTTTTATGAATGCCATGTCGCTCGATATTGCGATGGGTGGTTCGACAAACACTGTCCTTCACCTGCTGGCTATTGCTCAGGAGGCTGAAGTTGATTTTTCAATGAACGATATAGATTTCCTGTCGAGACGTATCCCGAATATCTGCAAGGTCGCACCAAGCTCCCACTATCATGTCCAGGATGTGAATCGTGCAGGTGGTGTTCTGGCAATTATGGGAGAGCTGGAACGCTCCGGACTTATAGATCCCACAACAGGAAGGATAGATTATAAAACACTCGGGGAAGCAATTTCCGACTGGGATATCCTGGGCGGGAAAGCCCTGCCTGAGGCTTTTGAGCTCTTCATGAGTGCTCCGGCAGGAAGGCGGAGCCTGACGATGGGATCACAGAATACCATGTACAGCGAAGCAGATACCGACAGGGTTAGCGGTTGTATAAGGGATACTGCACATCCTTACAGCAAAGACGGCGGGCTAGCAGTTCTATCGGGTAACCTGGCAGTAAATGGATGTATTGTCAAGACAGCAGGTGTTGACCCGGAGCTCTTCACATTCTCCGGCCCTGCAGTTGTCTTTGAGTCACAGGAAGAAGCATCTGACGGAATTCTAAGTGGTAAAGTCAAAGCAGGCGATGCTGTGATCATCAGGTATGAAGGTCCGAAAGGCGGTCCGGGCATGCAGGAAATGCTCTACCCTACCTCCTACCTCAAGTCTGTTGGACTGGGTAAAAAATGTGCCCTCATAACTGATGGAAGATTCTCCGGTGGTACATCAGGGCTCTCTGTTGGCCATGTTTCACCCGAAGCTGCCTCAAAGGGAACAATAGCACTTGTAAAAGACGGGGACATTATTGAAATAAATATTAAGGAAAGATCAATAAACGTGAAAATATCTGCTAGTGAGATTGAAAGCAGGAATAGAAATGAGGAAGCTAAAGGACCACAGGCATATAAACCGTCCGGCAGGGAGAGAAAGATATCAGCATCCCTGAGAGCTTATGCAGCAAATGTAACATCGGCAGATAAAGGAGCGGTGAGGGTGGTTTGAGGGAGAAAGGTGAAAGGAGAAAGGTGAAAGGTGAAAGGTGAAAGGTGAAAGGAGAAAGGTGAAAGGTGAAAGGTGAAGAGATACAAGATACAAGGTACAAGATACAAGATACAAGAAAAAAGACAATGAAAGGACAGAAGGAAACGCAACAGGAAGAGGTTAAAGTAAATGGCAGTGAGCAGATTTCAGGAGCTGAGGCTCTGCTGAAGTCTCTTATTACTGAAGGAGTTGATACCATTTTCGGTTATCCCGGTGGTGCAATCATGCCGGTTTATGATAAACTGCTCGATTTCGAGGGGAGTATAAAGCATATTCTTACACGTCACGAACAGGGTGCGGCACATGCAGCCCAGGCTTACGCAATGGTTACCGGCAAACCAGGGGTCTGCTTTGCCACCTCAGGACCGGGATCGACAAACCTCATAACCGGGATTGCCAATGCCTATCTCGACTCGGTGCCTGTAGTATTTATCACGGCACAGGTGGTGTCAAGCCTCATCGGTTCAGATGCCTTCCAGGAAACTGATATACTCGGCGTATCAATGCCTGTGACAAAATGGAATTGCCAGGTAAAGAGATCGGAGGAGATCCCTGATGCAATTGCTAAAGGATTTTATATTGCCACCTCAGGCAGACCGGGTCCGGTTCTTATAGATATTACAAAAGATGCCCAGATCGACAATCTAAGCTACAATTATAAAAAGTGCACCTACCTCCGATCGTACAATCCTCATATACCTCTGCATACCAGGGAAATAGAATCTGCAGCGATAATGATAAACCATGCCGACAAGCCATTGATACTGGCAGGCCACGGTGTTCTGATCTCGAAAGCTGAAAAGGAACTCAGGGAATTTGCTGAGAAGACAGGCATCCCGGTAGCGCTGACGCTTCTCGGGCTTTCTTCCTTCCCTGCCGGTCACCGTCTTTATGCAGGATTCCTGGGTATGCATGGAAACTACGGACCTAACCTGCTTACCAATGAGGCGGACCTGATAATTGCAGTAGGAATGAGGTTTGACGACAGGGTGACAGGAAACCTTAAAAAGTATGCCAAACAGGCAAGGATAATTCATATAGAGATCGATAATGCGGAGATAAACAAGAACGTACAGGTGGACCTCGAAATTCATAACGATGCCAAAGAAGCTCTCAGTGCACTGATACCGCTCGTCACTAAAAGGACACATGAACAGTGGATACGTGAATTCAGAATATGCGACAAAACAGAATATGAGAAAGTTATAAAGTCGGAAACCAGGCCGGCAGAAGGTGATATACGCATGGGTGAAGTTGTGAACATGGTATCGGAGCTTACAGGCGGCAATGCCATCATCGTCACCGATGTTGGACAGAACCAGATGTCTGCAGCACGCTACTACAAATTCACCGAGCCCAATTCACTTGTTACTTCCGGAGGGATGGGGACCATGGGTTTTGGTCTTCCTGCTGCTGTAGGAGCAAAAACCGGCCGTCCCGATAAAGAGGTGATAGCATTTCTGGGCGACGGAGGTTTCCAGATGACCATGCAGGAACTGGGAACAATACTCCATTATAACATCCCCGCTAAGATCATAATCCTGAATAACAGCTTCCTGGGGATGGTCAGGCAATGGCAGGACATGTTCTTTAAAAAGCGTTATGCATCCACAGAGCTGATAAATCCCGATTTTGTAATGATTGCCGGCGGATTTGGAATACCAGCCAAGAAAGTCACTGAAAGGGAAGATCTTAAGAAATCACTCACAGAGATGCTCAAAGCCAAAGGGCCTTATCTGCTTGATATCACGATTGAAAAGGAAGGCAATGTCCTGCCAATGGTTGAACCGGGGGCATCGGTATCGGAAGTTACATTGAATTATAAATCATAAGAAAATGGGAAAACAGGAATTTACAATATCACTTTTCAGTGAGAATCATATCGGGATATTGAACCAGATAACCATAATACTTACCAGGAGACAGATCAATATTGAAAGCATAACAGCTTCAGAGTCTGCAGTAAAGGGAGTTCATCTTCTGACACTTGTTGTGAAAACAACATCCGAAATGATAAGAAAGGTGGCCAGGCAAATGGAAAAGCTGGTTGATGTATTAAAGGTGTTTGTCCATACCTCAGAAGAGATCATCTACCAGGAAATAGCTCTTTTTAAGGTGACTACAAAAGGAATGATGTCGGGGAATGTGATCGATCATGTCGTAAGAACTCACAATGTAAGAATCCTTGAAGTATCGCCCGAATACATTGTCCTTGAAAAGACAGGACACAAAGCTGAGATCAGCGAGCTCCTGACACATCTTGAGCCTTTCGGAGTGCTTCAGTTCGCCAGATCAGGGAGAGTAGCTATAACAAAACAGGTGAAAGAGCTGAATTCATACCTCAAAGAGATGGATGAAGCTAACAGGTTCAAACCTGAGGGTACCGAGATATATAACAGGAATTAACATAAGTTGAAAAAGAATATTAAAACCAAACAATAATTAATAATCAGACATCATGGCAAAAATTGATTTCGGAGGTGTAACAGAGAATGTAGTGACAAGAGAAGAATTTCCTCTTTCAAAAGCCCGCGAAGTGCTTAAAGATGAAGTAGTGGCTGTTATAGGTTATGGAGTTCAGGGACCCGCCCAGGCACTCAACATGAAGGATAACGGGATAAATGTTATTATCGGGCAGGCTCCCGAATTCAAGGCTGACTGGGATAAAGCTGTCAGGGATGGTTTTGTTCCGGGACAGACACTATTCACTGTTGAAGAAGCTGCAGCAAAGGGAACAATAATACAATACCTGGTCTCCGATGCCGCACAGCGTACCCTCTGGCCAAAACTGAAACCTCATCTGACAAAGGGAAAAGCTTTGTACTTCTCCCATGGATTCTCGGTTACATATAAGGAACATACAGGGGTTATTCCACCGGCTGATATTGATGTGATACTTGTAGCCCCTAAAGGATCCGGAACAAGCGTAAGACGTAACTTCATTGCTGGTACCGGTATCAATTCAAGCTATTCGGTATTCCAGGATTTCACAGGAAAAGCTGAAGAACGTACCCTGGCTCTTGGCATTGGTATAGGTTCCGGTTATCTCTTTCCGACAACATTTGAGAAAGAGGTTTTCAGTGATCTTACAGGTGAACGTGGAGTTCTTATGGGCGCCCTGGCAGGTATCATGGATGCACAGTATAAAGTTCTCCGCGACAACGGGCATTCACCCTCCGAAGCATTTAATGAAACCGTTGAGGAGCTTACCCAGAGCCTGATCAGGCTTGTCGATGAAAATGGTATGGACTGGATGTATGCCAACTGTAGTGCAACAGCGCAAAGAGGGGCCCTCGACTGGAGACCACAGTTCATGAAGGCTACACTTCCGGTATTTAAAAAATTATACAAAAGAGTTAAATCGGGAGAGGAATGCAAGAGAGTCCTTAAATCGACAGGCTCTTCAAACTACAAGGAGTTGCTTGATGCTGAACTGAAGGAACTGGGATCGTCAGAACTGTGGAGCGCAGGTGCTGCCGTAAGGAAACTGAGACCCGGAAAGAACTAATTCATATTTAATACGTTATACGATGAATGATAAGGTCTTAATTTTCGACACCACGCTGAGGGATGGAGAACAGGTACCCGGCTGTCAGCTTAACACAATTGAGAAAATACAGGTAGCCGAAGCTCTCGAGGCCCTCGGGGTCGATGTTATTGAAGCCGGTTTTCCAATATCAAGTCCGGGAGATTTCAATTCAGTGGTCGAGATCTCAAAGGTGGTCTCTAATCCCGTGATTTGCGCTCTTACACGTGCTGTGAAAAAAGATATTGAGGTGGCTGCCGAGGCTCTTCAATATGCGAAGAGAAAGAGAATACATACAGGTATCGGAACTTCACCCTTCCATATAAAATATAAAATTAAAACTACCCCTGAGGAAATTATCAGGAGAGCAGCAGATGCAGTGAAGTATGCAAGGAAATTTACCGACGATGTGGAATTTTATGCTGAAGATGCAGGGAGAAGTGAAAATAAATACCTGGCAAAAGTTATAGAAGCTGTAATCAAAGCCGGGGCAACTGTTGTAAACATCCCTGATACAACCGGTTATTGCATGCCCGAAGAATACGGGGCAAAGATCCGTTATCTCGTTGAACATGTTCCGAATATAGACAAGGCAACCATTTCAACTCATTGCCATAACGATCTCGGAATGGCTACTGCAAATACCATGATGGGAGTGATAAACGGTGCCAGGCAGGTGGAAGTAACCATTAACGGCATTGGTGAAAGAGCAGGTAATACATCCCTGGAAGAGGTAGCGATGATAATAAAAAGCCACCACGATCTGAAGCTGAGGACCGATATAAATTCGAAGCTCATATTCAGTACCAGCAGGCTTGTATCGACACTCATGAGCATGCCTGTACAGGCAAACAAGGCAATTGTGGGAAGGAATGCATTTGCACATTCATCGGGCATCCACCAGGACGGGGTTCTGAAGAACAGGGAGAATTATGAAATCATTGATCCTGTTGAAGTGGGCATAAGGGAATCATCTATTATTCTTACTGCCCGTAGCGGAAGAGCAGCCCTCAACCACAGACTTGAACAGATCGGTTTTACTCCGGGGAAGGAGGAGCTTGATGAAATTTACCATCGCTTCCTGCTTCTTGCAGACAAAAAGAAGGAGATAAATGATGAAGATATCAGGATCCTGATGGGTGAAGTCGCTCAGGGTGAAAAAGCCCTGAAGCTTGATCTTCTCCAGGTTACGTGCGGAAAATCTGCGGTTCCTGTTGCAACGGTAGGAATAAGGATCAACGGTGAGGTTCATATTTCAACTGCATCCGGTAACGGGCCTATCGATGCTGCTTTTACAGCAGTAAAACACCTTATCAGCAAAACCGTACACCTCGAGGAGTTCCTGATACAGGCTATTACCCGTGGAAGTGACGACCTCGGGAAAGTCCATGTACAGGTAGAACACCAGGGTAAAATATATTATGGTTTCGGAACAAACACTGATATAATCACAGCTTCGGTGGAAGCATTCATTGATGCCTTAGCAAAGATGAAATAGGTATGATAAATACCTCTTCTTTCAATATTAATTAAGAAGCTGTAAAAAACAGATATACATAAAGATTAAATGACAGCGCAAACATTATTCGAGAAGATCTGGAACAGTCACGTGGTCCGCACACTTGAGGGTGGGCCTGAGGTACTGTACATCGATCAGCATTATATTCATGAAGTTACCAGTCCCCAGGCTTTTGAAGGACTGAGGACAAGGGGAATATCTGTCCTCAGGCCTCATAAGACCCTTGCCACTGCCGATCATAACATTCCTACAACCGATCAGCATCTTCCCATCAGGGACCTGCTTTCACGCAACCAGGTAAATACTCTTGAGGAAAACTGCAAACAGTATGGAATAGAATATTACGGGATCAACAATCCCAAAAACGGTATTGTACATGTAATAGGCCCCGAACTGGGATATACCCTTCCCGGCATGACAATCGTCTGCGGCGACAGTCATACTTCCACACATGGTGCGTTTGGCACTATTGCTTTCGGCATCGGGACCAGCGAGGTGGAAATGGTGCTTGCAACACAGTGTATCCTTCAATCAAAACCAAAAACACTGAGGATAAAAGTTAACGGGAGGATCGGAAAAGGTGTTACAGCCAAGGACATAATCCTTTATATAATCTCAAGGATTTCTGCCGGCGGTGCAACAGGGTATTTCGTTGAATATGCAGGATCGGCAATAACAGCGCTGGGAATGGAAGAAAGGATGACCATTTGTAACATGAGTATTGAAATGGGTGCCCGCGGCGGACTGATTGCACCTGACCATACCACTTATGCATATTTGAATAAGATTTCTTCACTATCGAACCGTCCCGATTTCAAATCAATGCTGCTCCGGTGGAGAAACCTGAAAACCGACGAAGGTGCCGTTTTTGACAAAGAACTTGAGTTCTATGCATCCGATATCAGGCCCATGATAACCTATGGCACTAACCCGGGTATGGGAATGGGTATTGATGAATCTATACCTGATGGTGATAACTCCTCCTCTTTTATGAAGTCACTTGATTATATGGGATTTAAGCCGGGGATGAAGCTTCTCGGTCACCCGGTGGACTATGTATTTGTAGGGAGTTGTACTAACGGTAGAATTGAAGACCTGAGAGCATTTGCAGCAATGGTTAAAGGAAGAAAAAAAGCTCCCGGCGTAACAGCACTGATTGTACCCGGATCAAAGAAAGTGGAACAACAGGCAAACAATGAAGGGCTGACATCAATACTCAGGGATGCCGGTTTCGAACTGCGACAACCAGGTTGTTCATCATGCCTGGCTATGAACGAAGACAAGGTTCCGGCGGGGAAATATGCAGTCGCAACTTCGAACAGGAATTTTGAGGGACGCCAGGGCCCGGGTGCAAGAACCCTGCTTGCCAGCCCGCTCACGGCTGCTGCTGCAGCAGTAACCGGAAGGATCACCGATCCCAGGGAACTGTTAAATGATTAACATAAAATACGCGAAATGCAGAAAAATAAATTCGATATACTGGAATCGGGATGTGTTCCGCTTCCTGTGGAAAACGTCGACACCGACCAGATAATACCTGCCAGGTTCCTCACCGCAACATCGCGCCAGGGATTTGGTGAAAACCTGTTCCGCGACTGGAGATTCGACAAAGAGGGGAACAGGTACGAGTCTTTTGTTCTAAACAACCCTTCATTCTCCGGCCAGGTATTGGTTGCAGGCAAAAACTTCGGGTGTGGCTCAAGCCGCGAACATGCAGTATGGGCAATTTCCGATTATGGCTTCAGGGCAGTTGTTTCCAGCTTCTTTGCAGATATCTTTAAAAATAATGCCCTGAATAACGGGTTACTTCCTGTAGTCGTCCCTGAAAGCTATTTGAGTGACCTTCTGGAACTAGTAAGAAAAGTTCCAGGGACACAGGTCAGAATCGACCTGGAGAACCAGAATCTGAGGGTTTTGCCAGATGGAGAACCTGTATCATTTGATATTAATCCATATAAGAAAGAGTGCCTTATGAAGGGACTTGACGATATAGATTACCTATTGAGTATCAAGGATATGATTGCTGCTTATGAATTCAGAAACACTCTCAGGAGATGAGAATAGAGATAATGGATACCACCCTTCGTGACGGTGAGCAGACCCAGGGAGTTTCATACACTCCTCTCGAGAAACTCCATGTCGCAAAATTACTCCTGAAGGACCTGAAAGTCGACAGGATCGAAGTTTCATCAGCAAGAGTCTCCTCAGGGGAATTTGAGGCTGTAAGGCAGATAACGGAATGGGCACATAATAACAATCTCCACTCTAAAGTGGAAGTTCTGGGGTTTGTCGACGGCGATATATCTCTGAACTGGATTAAAGATGCAGGAGGAAAAGTTATTAACCTTCTCTGCAAAGGCTCCCTGCGTCATCTTGAGAAACAACTCAGGAAAACACCCGACAGGCATGCCTCTGATATAAAGGAAATAGTCAGGAAAGCCGTGTTAGCTGACATGCAGGTGAACATCTACCTTGAAGACTGGTCGAACGGGATGATACATTCCGAAGATTATGTCTTCTATATGCTTGACTCATTGAAAGATGAAAAGATTGAGAGGTTTATGCTTCCGGATACTCTAGGCATCCTGAATCCGGAGCAGACTTTTAATTTCTGCAGAAAAATTGTCGAAAGATACCCGTCGCTTCACTTCGACTTTCATCCTCATAATGATTATGACCTGGCAGTTGCTAACGTCTTTTCTGCGGTGAAAGCAGGTGTAAAAGGTATCCACACAACCATAAACGGACTCGGGGAGAGAGCCGGCAATGCACCTCTATCAAGTGTTATCGGAGTTCTGCGCGATCAGCTTGACGTTGAAACAGGTGTCAATGAATTTGAGATAACAACGGCCAGCCGTATTGTCGAAACTTTCAGCGGGATAAGGATCCCGGTAAATAAACCGGTTATCGGCGAGAATGTCTTTACCCAGACATCGGGAGTACATGCCGACGGCGACAGCAAGGATAACCTGTACTTCAATAACCTTCTCCCTGAACGTTTCGGAAGGAAAAGAAAATATGCACTCGGCAAACAGTCAGGCAAAGCCACTATCAGGAAGAACCTCGAAGAATTTGGCCTTACCCTCAATCCCGAATCAATAGATAAGATTACTCAGAGAGTTATTGAATTGGGAGACAAGAAAGAGAATGTAACGACTGAGGATCTTCCGTTTATTATATCAGATGTTTTGGGATCAGACACCTCCGATTTCAAAATATTCATTAAAAATTATTCACTGTCACTCTCCTACGGACTAAAGCCTTTTGCCAGTGTACAGATAGAGATTGACGGTAACCTTTACCAGGAGACTTCATCAGGCGACGGTCAGTACGATGCTTTTATGAAAGCAGTTCGTGTAATATATGACAGGCTTGGGAAACAGCTTCCTGTTCTTACTGATTACCAGGTATCAATCCCTCCCGGCGGGAAAACAGATGCACTCGTTGAGACAGTAATAACCTGGAGTCTTTCCGACCGTGAGTTCAAGACCAAGGGACTGGATGCTGACCAGACAGAGTCGGCGATCAAAGCTACAGAGAAGATGCTTAACATAATAGAGAACAATGAGATCAGAATAAACAACAAATCCATAATAGACTCATCACATGAATTTTAAATTAGCTGTACTGCCCGGTGACGGGATCGGACCTGAAATAATTGAACAGGCAAAAAAAGTTGTCATTGCTACAGGCGAAAAATTCGGCCATACCTTCAGCTTCCGTGAAGGGCTGATAGGCGCCATCGCCATCGACAGAACAGGCTCTCCCCTGCCGGCGGACACACTTGATCTTTGTAAATCGTCTGATGCAGTGCTGTTTGGAGCTATCGGCGACCCTAAGTATGATAATAATCCTGCAGCTAAAGTACGACCGGAGCAGGGCCTGCTTGCAATGAGAAAAGAACTTGGTTTATATGCAAATGTAAGGCCTGTGAGTACATTCAGATCACTTCTCGACAAATCTCCACTAAAGAAAGAAGTGGTCGAAGGAGTTGATATACTGATGGTCCGGGAACTTACGGGAGGAATTTATTTCGGCAAGCCCCAGGGCAGGTCGGAGGATGGGAAAACAGCTTATGATTCATGCGTCTACAGCAGTTTTGAGATCGAAAGAGTTGTAAAGCTTGCATGCGAATACGCTATGCAGCGGAAGAAAAAAGTGACTGTCGTTGATAAGGCTAATGTCCTTGCCACGTCAAGGTTATGGAGACAGACTGCTCTTGAAATAGCAGGAGATTATAAAGAGGTATCAATGGATTTCATGTTTGTAGATAATGCTGCAATGCAGCTGATACAAAACCCAGGGAAATTTGATGTTATCGTCACAGAGAATATGTTCGGTGATATACTTTCCGATGAAGCGAGTGTCATAACAGGGTCGCTGGGCTTATTGCCATCGGCTTCAATAGGACTTTCCACTTCAGTATTTGAGCCAATACATGGCTCCTACCCCCAGGCAGCAGGTAAAAATATTGCTAATCCACTGGGAACAATTTTATCGGCGGCAATGATGTTCGATTATGCTTTCAGGCTCAAAAAGGAAGCAGAAGCGATCCGTGCAGCTGTTGAGCTGTCTGTTGAAAATGATTTCGTAACTGAAGACCTTAACAGGAAAAATCCAAAGTCAACATCACAGGTCGGAGACTGGATTGCTGGTAGGTTGTAAAATCGATCATTCGTTTTTTGCTCTGGTCCATGAATCCGACAGATATGATGAGGTCATATCTGGATGGACTGTGCATTCCAAGGTAACACTTATTTTCAGCTCCTTCAGAGCTGGCCCTTTATTATACCATTTACCTACAGATGAACTGTAGGCTATTCACATTACGCTCTTTCAGAGCGGTGCCTGTTATTTTACCACATACCCACAGATGGACTGTGGGCTATTCATATAACGCTCCTTCGGAGCTGGTACATTTATATGATAACATACCACCAGACGACTGGTGGCTATTCATATTGCGCTCCTTCAGAGCTGGCCCTTTATTATACCATTTACCTACAGATGAACTGTAGGCTGTTCACATTACGCTCTTTCAGAGCGGTGCCTGTTATTTTACCACCTACCCACAGATGGACTGCGGGTTATTCATATTGCGCTCCTTCAGAGCTGGCCCTTTATTATACCATTTACCTACAGATGGACTGTAGGCTATTCATATAATGCTCCTTCAGAGCGGTACATTTATATGATAACATTCCACCAGACGACCGTGGGTTATTCATATTACGCTCCTTCGGAGCTGTCGCTGGTATTTACCGCCTAACAACATATGGAATGTGGACTATTCATATTGCGCTAGTTCGGAGCCTTGGTCTGCAGCAAGACGAATGGTAAAAAAGCCGCGAATGCGGCTATATATGAATAACACCCGGAGAATCCAGGTGTTATGAACCTCACTAACAGAACCGAAACCCTGAAGGGGTTTAATTCAATTGGATTTAATACCCTTCTTTCGTAACTTTGAATTGCAATCGCTGCATTATTAACTAAAATCTATTATCATGTCAAGCTATCGAAAGCTCCTATATCACATTGTGTTCAGGACTTATAAAAGTCAGCCAATAATTAAAGGAAATCACGTTGATGAGCTTTTTGCATATATTTCCGGGATCATTAAGAATAAGAACTGTCATCTTTACCGCATTAACGGTTATGAAAATCATATTCATATATTGACTGACATCCACCCTTCAATAGCACTTGCTGATTTCGTCAGGGAGATCAAGGTATCTTCATCATTGTGGATGAAGAGCAGCGGTCTGTTCCCCCAATTTCAAGGATGGGGGGAAGGATATGGGTCGTTTACATGCTCTCACACAGACCTCGGAAGGCTTAGTGAATATATTAAGGGTCAGCAGGAACATCACAGACGAAAAACATTTGAGGAAGAGTACAGGAAACTTTTACTGGAGTCCGGTATCAGCATAGATGAAAGGTATTTCCCCTGATCTCATATTCAGCTCCTTCAGAGCTGATCCCGTTATATGACAATATACCACCAGATGACTGGTGGCTATTCATATTGCGCTCCTTCAGAGCGGTGCCTGTTTTTTTACCACCAACCCACAGATGGACTGTGGGCTATTCATATAATGCTCCTTCGGAGCTGGTACATTTATATGATAACATACCACCAGACGACTGTGGGTTA
>JGI20214J51650_10000329_pt1 | contig 29852 bp, 22 predicted proteins | sample WetSurMetagenome_FD_51650 | JGI IMG/M metagenome (IMG submission 51650) | reverse complement strand
TTTTTCGCGAAATACATCCCCGGATTATTGAGAATCAGAAAGGAAAAGAGAACCAACAGTTTTGTAAGGGTAATTGTTTTTGTTTTCTCACTGGGGGTCTTCCTTTCAAACTTCGGCATAATAAGCTTCGGAAAGTTTCTCAGGGTGATTTTTACAGGCGACATTCCAGTGGTCATTGCAATCGTTCTTATCGGGATCTCTGAAGTTTCGGGATTGCTGAGGATGATCAGCTCTGTCAAGATCCCGCCTGCCTTGATTTTTTCAGCAAGCTTCCTCCTGATAATATTTGTCGGAACAGGACTCTTAATGATGCCAAGATCACATACAGGTTATTTATCGTGGCTCGACTCCTTATTCACCTCCGTCAGCGCTGTCTGCGTAACAGGTCTTGTGGTTGTCGACACCACAACCGCATTTACAACTCTCGGAAAAATAATAATACTGTGTCTTATTCAGATCGGAGGATTGGGGATAATGACTTTTACCGGATTTTTCAGTTATATTTTTACAGCAGGATCTACATTCCGGGATAACCTGTTGCTAAGGAGCTCTTTTCAGCCGAGACAATGAACAACCTTTTCAAGCTGCTGACGAAAATATTATTGCTGACATTCCTGATCGAAATTACAGGTGCCCTTATCATATATGCAAGTCTTGAAACGGATTATCCCGATAAATTGCTTTTTTCTGTTTTCCATTCTGTTTCTGCCTTCTGCAATGCCGGCTTCTCTACGAGGTCAGGCAATCTTAACTCACCTGATATTATGAATAATACCACCCTGCAGGTATCAGTGGCAATGCTTATTATTCTGGGAGGGATCGGATTTCCGGTCCTTGTCGGATTGTATGGAAATCTAAAGCACTTCATTGTTTCAGTAATAAGGAAACTACAAGGCAGATTGAAACCCGTGAAATCTGAAAAGAGAAACGTATCGTCAAATATTGTTGTTTTCATGACTGTTCTGCTTATTGTTGCAGGTGCTTTGTTCTATTATCTTTTTGAATCGGGAAACAGCCTTAAAGGTAATGACAATGTCAGTAAGATAATTATCTCAGTCTTCGGAAGCATAAGCGCCAGAACGGCAGGATTTAACATGACTGACATATCACTGTGGGGCTACCCGACTGTTTTTATGATGATCTTCCTAATGTGGATAGGAGCATCTCCCGGTTCCACAGGCGGAGGAATAAAGACCACAACTTTTGCTCTTGCTTTCAGGACGATGTGGAATACAGTAAGAGGCAGGGAAAGACTAANAATCGGAAACAGGGAAGTAAGCAGCAGAACAATTNCACGGGTGCTTACAATAATATTTCTTTCCATTGTCATAACAGGGNTTGGCTTTCTATGCCTGCTTGTTGCTGAACCGGGAAAAGATCCTGCTTATCTCTTATTTGAATGTTTTTCAGCATTTGGTACCGTCGGCCTCAGTCTCGCCGATTCTTCAACATTCACTGTTGCAGGTAAGGTGATTGATATTTTTCTTATGTTTATTGGCAGGGTGGGCCCGCTTACCATTCTGACAGGGTTCTTTTTATCTTCCCGGAAGAGATATTCACAATATCCGGAAATTGAAATTGCGATCAACTGAAAAAAATCTGACATATGAAATACATTGTTATCGGTTTAGGATATTTCGGATCGAAGCTTGCCGCTAACCTGACAAGTATGGGACATGAGGTGATAGGGATTGATAACCATTTTGAGAGGCTGGATGAACTGAAGAACAGCGTGACTACAGTAATGAAAATGGATGCAACAAGTGCGGATGCAGTCAAAACTCTTCCTTTAAATGATACTGATGCTGTAATAGTTGCCATCGGAGAAGATGTCGGTGCTTCGATACTTACTGCATCGATACTGAAGAATATGAAGGTTAAAAGGATCATCGGAAGNGCTATAAATCAGGTCCATCAGAATATCCTTAACCAGATTGGCATTGACGAAGTTGTACTTCCGCTCGAAGATTCTGCAACTCATGTAGCATCAATGCTTCAGCTTAAAAATACACTGCGTCTGACTGAGCTGAATGATGATTATGCTGTTGCTGAGTTAGCTGTGCCGTCAAAATATACCGGTCATGCAATTGAAACAATAGGTCTGCAAGAAAGGTTCAGTCTTAAGATTGTAGCAGTTAAGATCGCNCCCAAAGAGGGATTGCTGGCATCAATTCTCAGGANGAATTTCAGGGTCGACATGTCATTTGATCCNTATTCTCCGCTGCGTGAAAAGGATGTTCTGGTTGTGGCAGGCAAAATAGCTGATATTAAAAGATTTACCGAAAGCTAATCGAATGCTGAAATAGAAAATAATGACAAATTACATTATTCTGGCTCTGTGCGTCATCGTTATCCTGTCGTATTTATTCGATATTTCAGGCAGATATTCGAAGATCCCCTCGGTGATCTTTTTAATTATNCTGGGTATCGGATTACAGATTCTTGTGAGGACTCTGCATCTGGAAATCCCCGATCTTAAACCTGTTTTACCTGTTATCGGAACCTTGGGACTGATAATGATTGTGATGGAAGCAAGTCTTGACCTCAGGCTCGAAAAGAGAAAAAAGTTACTGATAATCAAATCGGTCACCTCAGCTTTTGTGCTTTTTGCAGTGTTTTCCGGNGCGATGGCCTTTATTCTGACTGAATTCTTCGGATCTTCTTTACGCAGTTCACTCCTGAATGCAATTCCTCTTGGAATAATCAGCAGTTCAGTTGCAATAACTTCCGCAGCTCATCTTAAGCCTGACCAGAAGGAATTTGTTGTTTATGAAAGTTCATTCTCTGATATTTTTGGCATAATTATTTTTGACTTCATTCTTATAACCCAGGGATCAATCGGTCTTGGTATTCTTGACATGGGGGTTAAGAGCATTATTACAATTATTATTGCTTTGGTTACCACTTCAATCCTTGCAATCCTTCTTCATAAGACCACTTATCATATCAACTATGTGATAATAATGACCTCCGTTATTATGGTTTACGTACTGGCAAAATTATCCCATCTCCCGGCACTTCTCCTCGTGTTGATCTTTGGTCTTGTACTCTCAAATAATCAGCTTCTTGAGAGTTCGCCCATTAAGAAATATGTTGATTTCACGAAATTCAGGAGTGACATTAAATCATTCAAAGTCATTCTGACAGAACTTACATTCCTTGTCCGTTCCTTCTTTTTCATAATGTTCGGTTTTTATGCGAAGATTGACGGTTTGTTTGACTTGAATAATTTGATTACAGGGGTATCGGTGATTGCAGGTGTATTTCTCCTTCGGCTTCTTTTCTTCCGCCAGGTCTTAAAAATGAAGCTTATCCCGCTTGCATTTTTTTCCCCCCGGGGTCTTATTACGATTCTCCTGTTTCTCAGCATTCCGGAGGTCTCAAGAATTTCTTTAATAAATGAAGAAGTGGTTACCCTGATAATATTGTTTTCCATATTTATGCTGATGGCCGGTAACCTGGTTTCAGTAAGGTATAAACCTCCTGCTGAGGAAAAATCAGCCGGCTTCGAAAATGCTGATGTTCATTAGTTTTAAATGATTATTTTCACGGACCGAACTATTCACAATGTTCATTTTTAATTATTCGATATGAAAAATAAATTACATTTTCTTGTTGTTCTGTTCTCTTTATTATCGTTGCAGGCATATACACAGTCAGGTACAGTCAAGCAAATGAAGCTTACTGATTTTGAGTTGCAGTCATCTGCCATTATCACCGCTTCAGGTGAGGAATTATCATCTTCTCAGTATAAGTCAAAAGCATACTGGTTCCCTGTCAAGGTTCCGTCCACGGTTCTGACGGGGCTTGTGGCAAATGGTGTATATCCCGATCCGTATTCAGGGCTCAACAATATGCTTATACCTGATGCATCTGATGAATTCAATAAAAAATATGACCTTGAAAAATTCAGCTTTCTTCCAAATGATCCAAACCCATGGAAGAAGCCATACTGGTACCGCACGACCTTTATGGTTCCTCCGGCTGATAATGGTCGTTGCTTCCAGCTTATCTTTAAGGGTATAAATTACCGCGCAGGCATCTGGCTTAATGGTCAGCAAATAGCTGATTCGGCTGATATGGCAGGTATGTTTGCCCAGTACAGCCTGGATGTAAGCCGATATGTCAAAGCTGGAGAGAAGAATGTCCTGGCTGTAAAAATTTATCCGCTCGACTATCCCGGTTTGCCCTCAACAGAACAGCTGAAAGCATTGGGTGATTTTTATGAGAACGGAGGTCCGACAGGAGATATCGGCAAAAATGTCACAATGCTCTGTTCTGTCGGATGGGACTGGGTTCCACCTGTACGCGACCGGAACATAGGTATCTGGCTCCCGGTCTATTTGAGAACATCGGGGGGAGTGACAATCGGGAATACCAAAATCACGACGGGTTTTACGGGTGAGCAGGATACATCAGTCGCAAAACTATCCCTGAACCTCACACTGTTTAACCACACAAACACAAATGAAATCGGAAAACTTACGGTAAAAATCTCTCCTGAGAATTTCAGGGGGAGATCATTCCAGTTCACAAAAAATGTAGCCGTAGCTGGCAATACCAGTAACCTTGTCGAACTGAATTCCGGCAATACCAAAGAGCTGACTGTAAATAAGCCAGGGATATGGTGGCCGAATGGCTATGGAAAACCCAATCTTTACAGGATACGATTACAATACACAGGTCAGTCGGGTGTTTCGGACGATACAACATTCCTCTTTGGTATCAGGAGTGTCGACTCCAGGGCGGTGGATGTGAACGGAAGCTGGCGCCGCGATTTTTATGTGAACGGACGAAGAGTNCATCTGACGGGAGGAGCATGGGTCCCCGATTTTATGCTTAACCGTGATTCACTGAGATATGATTATGAAATGCACCTTTGCCGCAATTCAAATATAAATCTTGTCAGGATATGGGGGGGAGGAGTAACACCATGTGATGAATTCTTTGATGCTGCCGACAGGTACGGGCTTCTTGTATGGTCCGATTTCTGGGTTACAGGCGATACACAGGGTGAGTTCAAGGGATCACCCGACTGGCCCTTTGAGGGAGAGGTCTTCAAAAAGAATGTAATCAGCACAATACTCAGGATCCGAAATCATCCAAGTCTNCTGTTATGGACGGGCGGGAATGAGGGACATGCACGGCGGGAACTTTATGATTTNATGAGGNNCAGTGTCATTTCCCTTGACGGGACCAGACCCTTCATCCCCAGCTCGTCAGGATTTGCCAGGCTCCCTGAGGGTTGGCCGGCATCGTGGCCCGATAATCATCCGGGTGGTGTTTACAGCGGCGGTCCGTACACATGGCAGGATCCGTTAAGGACATATGGCAGGGCAGTTGCCGGCAAAGACTGGGTATTTAAAGATGAAACAGGATTGCCATCCATGCAGCCATATAATATAATGCCGAAGATAGTTCCGGACCTTATATGGGATAAGACACTTCCTTACCCTTTGAACAATACATGGGGATATCACGATGCCTGCACCGGCAATGGCAGATGGGACCAATATTACAGGGAAATGATAAATCGTTATGGTGAACCTGAAAGCATGGAGCGATTCTGCGACAAAATGCAGCTTATGAATGCTGTCGGTTACCAGGGAATATTTGAAGCCGCAGGTCATAAGTTGAACGATATCGGTGGTGTTATGCTCTGGAAGCTTAATGCAGCATTCCCAAGCGTTGTCTGGCAGGTATATGACTGGTTTCTTATGCCTAATTCAGGCTACTATTTTATGCAGAATTCTTGTGAACCGGTGCATATCCAGCTGAACCTGAGCAATAATAAAGTGATTGTACTGAACAGGACATATAAGAAGGTATCAGGTCTGACCGCTCAGGCCAATGTTTTTGGTCTTGATTCGAAACAGCTGTTCAGCGCTGATGTAAATTTAGATATGGATCCGACCGCCGTCAGGGAGACAACGGATCTCGAAAAAATATTAAAAGATACCGGAGGAATTAAATTTGTATTACTGAAACTGAGTAACCGATCGGGAGAAGTTATTTCAAATAATGCGTATTGGATTTCTGCAGATGGTGATTATAAATCAATGAATCAAATGGCTGAGACCAGTATCAATATCTCGGACATAAGGGAAGGGAAGAGAAAGAACGAACGTGAATGGAAATTCAAATTAACAAACGGTACCGTGAAAATTGCTTTTTTTATCAGGCCGCAGATAATGTCGGACGGAACTGAAATACTTCCTTCTTTCTGGTCAGCGAGCTATTTCACACTTGCCCCGGGTGAGACCACAGAAGTAACTGTTTCATGTCCTTCAACGGAACTTTTTGGCAAATCGCCTGTGCTGAAGGTTTCGGGGTGGAATGTACCGGTTACAGAGACCGGACTTAAAGTGAAGTAAAATGAGGAAATTTATTAATATCAAATTCCCCCTTGGAAGGGGGTGGGGGGATGTATTATGCTGACAGTTTTTACAAATGCCACAATTTTTACAGGACTTGAAACCATTTCCGGCAAAACACTTCTCATAAGAAATGACAGAATTGAATCAATCGCAGGTCCTGAAATGGTACCGGAGGATGCAGAAGTCATCAATTGCGATGGAAAATACATTTCGGCCGGACTAATTGACCTTCAGATCGCCGGAGGAGGCGGATACCTCTTTTCAGCTAACCCGACTCCAGAGGCGTTGGCAGCTATTAATGATGCCATTACCCTGAGCGGTACAACCGGGTTTCTTATTGCAATTCCGACCGACACACCTGAAGTATATCATGAGGTTATCAGGGTGGTCAGGGAAAACCCTCAACCTGCTGTTCTTGGTCTCCACATCGAGGGTCCGTTTATAAGCACTTTGCGAAGAGGAGCTCATAATAAGGAACTGATAAAAACACCAACTATAGAAGATGTAAAAGCTTTGATTGACGAGGGGAAAGGGGTTGTGAAAATGTTAACAGTAGCTCCGGAGGTTTGCGGACCAGGGACAATTGAGTTATTGAATGACAATGGGATAGTTGTTGCTGCAGGACACAGCAATGCAACATTCAGGGAAGCTGTTCAGGGGTTCAGTCGGGGAATAAAGACAACCACACATCTGTTCAACGGGATGTCGCAGCTTCATCATCGCGACCCGGGATTGCCAGCCGCAGTATTCGAAACCGGCAATGCGTTTGCAAGTATAATTGCTGACGGGATCCATGTCGATTACAGCATGATCTCCATTGCAAAAAAACTTATGAAGGAACGGCTCTTTCTGGTTTCGGATGCNGTTGAGGAAAACCTTAAGGGTACTTATCTTCATGTTCGTCAAAGCGACAGGTTCACGTTACCTGACGGCACCCTGTCGGGATCTCTGCTTACAATGATGAAAGCTGTCAGGAACTGTGTCGAACATGTCGGTATACCTCTTGAAGAGGCTCTCCGGATGGCNTCATCTTATCCGGCTGAGGTAATGAATATNGGCGACAGGGGTAAGATATTACCGGGGTTTAAAGCCGATCTGGTTGTTTTTGACAAGGATTATAATGTGGAACAGGTATTTATTAACGGCATAACGGCGTAACGGCAGAGGAATGTATTATGTATTACAGGCGAAAGGCGATGTTTTTGACCACACCGCATGAACGCATGACTGAAATGAGAAATACTTTTAAATTCACAAATCTCTTCATAATGGTTTTTGCAGTATTTTCCTGCAATGAAGAGGAAAAACATTTCTCTTACAGCTATGGGGCAATAGTCAGAGGTGATTCAACTTCAAAGGAAATTGCACTTGTATTTACAGGTGATGAATTCGGCGATGGAGGAGGTTATATTTCAGAAATCCTTGAAAAAGAAAACGTCAAAGCTTCATTCTTCCTTACTGGCAATTTTTACAGAAACAGGGAGTTTGAACCTGTAATAAAAGAGCTTCTGAAAAACGGTAATTACCTGGGATCCCATTCCGACAGGCACTTGCTTTATTGTGACTGGACTAAGAGGGATAGTCTGCTGGTCAGTAAGAATGAGTTTATGGAAGACCTTAATAATTCATTCACAGAGATGTCAAAGATCGGAATTGAAAAAAATGATGCAGTTTATTTCTTACCACCCTATGAGTGGTATAACGATTCCATTGCCTTATGGACTGAGGAGTCAAAGACAAAGCTTATAAATTTTACAGGAGGCACTCGAAGCAACGCCGACTACACAATTCCGGAAATGGGAAGCGGATATGTCGACAGTAAAACTATTTACGACTCCATAATATCTTTTGAAAAGAAATCAGTTTCAGGCATGAACGGATTTATTCTGCTTGTTCACATAGGGACAGATCCGGGGAGAAAGGACAAGTTTTATTATTTGCTGCCCGACCTTATTAAGGAGCTGAAAAGAAAGGGTTACCGGTTCGAGAGGATCGATGAGTTGCTCAGAATGTAACACTCGTTATTTTACCTGAAATTGTAAATGTTTTTTTAAATGTTCCTCCGGAATAAGTACCCCCGGAGTATAAACCATCTGTCTGGATCCCGGTTGAAGAACCTCCGGTATAAATTGAATATGAGGCACCAGTTGCAAGCTGTGAAGAAGAGAAAACAAAGTAATAAGTGTTCCTTACCGGTTTGAATGTCACGACATCATTTCCTGAAGCATCCTGAATATGGATCAGAGTGGATGCAGAGATAATTGATGAACCGGTTGCTTTTATACAGCACTGGGATGATCCGGATCCGGGTACCTCGATCATATTTCCAGAGTTAGGTCCGCCGGCAACAAGTATCCCACCCGATATTATGAACGTCCCGTTAAAATCAAAGGCCACTTCTGGTGCTGACTGGGGACCATGAACAATTACTGTACCGCCAGACATTACAATATTTCCATTGCTGTCCAGACCATCCCCGGAGGAGACATTAACGACAGCATATCCATCATTAAAGGTAAGTAAACTTCCATCACCGGACTCTCCTCCGGATCCTTTTGTAGCGTTGAANCCATCNTTAGTTGCCACAAGGTTCAGGTTGCCTTTGTTAACTGTAATTGAGGCACTTTCAATAGCTTCAAATGATTTTGTAACTGCCAGAGTCCCTCCGTTTATTGTAACAGATATTTCAGAATGAATCGCATCATCTCCCGTCGCCACGGAAATGTTTCCATCATCCATTGTTATAGTCCCGTTGGAATGAATGGCATCGTCAGCTGAATTAATTGTAAATGAGCCTTTTTCAATCTTCACACTGACAGCGCCTTTAAGGCCTTTTTCCGATATAGTTCCTGAATATCCGCCTGAACCTCCTCCGGGTTGACCGGTGCCTCCTGTTGAAGTGCCTGCTCCTGTTCCGGTTTTAATGTTAAAGATACCCCCGTTAACAATAAGGTTTGATACGGCATCTATTGCATCTCCGGCAGTAGCAGTAAGATTTAATGTTCCACCTTCGATAGTAATATATCCTTTTGAAGAATCGGTCTCATTGTCTGATTTAAGAGCATCACCAACGGAGTTTACTGTTATGTTTCCATCCTGAATAATCAGGAAATCTTTTCCTCTGATCCCATCATCTGCTGCTTTCACTGTGATAGTTCCACTCTTTACCACCAGACCATCGTCAGATGAAATACCATCATTATAATTTGCATTGACGTTAAGTGATCCTTCGCCGTATATTACAAGGTCCGCATCGCTGAAAAGTGCGGCATTTGGCTCTCCGCTCGAATCCGTTATATAGATGGACCCATCTGTTAAAGTATTAACGGTTCCATCAGCCAGGTTTAAAATAGCCTTATCAGCATCTTTAATGTAAATGGGCGCACCAGAAGAGCATTTAATATTCACCCCGTTAAGGATGAGCCTTACATTACCTTTGTTATTTGCATTTACAACAATTTGCCCTTCAGTCAGCGATCCTGTTATTTTGTAAGTTCCGGCAGATATGAGAGTCACTTTTCCACCGCTGACAGTTGCCACATCAGGAATCACATTTATCGAACTTCCGTTCAGATTAACCTGAACTACCGTTGTTGTATCGTATGTATAAACATCAGTATCGTTATCGTTATCATCACCCGAGTTATCATCATTTTTTGCACATGCTGCAAACAGTGCCATAATCAAAATCGCGATTAACAGATAATTCAGGTCTCTTTTGATCATAAATTGAGAATTAAAGCTGAAACTTTTTTATTTCAGACTATTTATGCTTCTACAGTTTATAGACAATATACCCCCTTGAAATATTCTGGAATTTGATTAATTTTATAAGGATTAAAAAAATTAGTGTCAATGAACTACAGATTTTTGAGGGTGCTTGGTCTGACCTTTATTGGTATTTTTTCATGGCAGGCTATTTACAGTCAGAATATCGGGTTGGTCAGCATAAAGCATGCTGATGAAATAATAACTGTCGGCGGACAAGGAGCCGACCTTCCAGAGTTTACTTCAAAAGCTATTCAGATTGCACTCGATGCTATAAAGGAAAGAGGCGGAGGAATTGTAAAGCTTAATCAAGGCACCTTTAAGATAACCGGACCGGTGCGCATTTCCGACAATACGTCATTGACAGGATCGGGAAAAACTACAATCCTTCAGAAGTGCGATGGTTTTAAGACGAGTTTCATTATTGATGCTGACTGGGGTATGCTAAAAGCAGAGGTGAAGGATGCCAGCGGCTTCAGTATCGGAATGGGAATAGAGCTTTACGATGATGAACATAATCAGGGATGGGATGTCACAACTGCTGTAATAACAGATATACAAGGCAATACTATCTATTTTGACAACCGGACCGTAAATGATTACATCTCTTCATTGAACGGAACGGTTACAAACAGCTTNTCAATTATCGAGGTTGTTGATGACGAAAATGTTAAAATTTCGGATCTTGTCATTGAGGGGAATAAAAACTCAAANGATTACATAAACGGCTGCAGGGGAGGGGGGATATATATACATAAATCGAAGAACTGTATTGTTGAAAATGTGAAAATTAATGAGTTCAACGGGGATACCTTTAGCTGGCAGATAACAGAGAACATTACAATAAGAGGATGTGAGGCCGCAAACGGAAACGGACTTGGATTTCATCCGGGGACAGGATCGGATCATTCAATAGTTGAAAACTGTGTCAGTCATCACAATAAGGGAGACGGGATATTTTTATGCTGGCGGGTTCAGAACGGTATTTTCAGGAATAATACCTCATATGCAAACGGTGATAACGGGATCTCAATAGGTCATAAGGATACAGACAATATTTTTGAAAATAATCATGTTTATGAGAATGGTTCGCATGGTGTTTTATTCCGGAATGAGAATGAGCAGAACAGCGGCCACAGGAATACCTTTACGAATAATGTGATAGAAAATAACGGTGTCAGCAGGGAATCAGCAGGATTTTATATCGGTGGAGAAACACATGATATTAGAATTGTCAATAATACAATCCGTTCTGCAGGAAAAGGAAATCAGACCATTGCTATATTTATCGGAAAGAAATCTTCGAAAATTACCACAACCGAAAATAAGATTTCGGGATCAAAGGAAATTGTTTACGAAAAGTAAATACTTAAAATTCATTTAACCGCGGAGTTACACAGAGTTGCATGGAGTATGACACGGAGTCAAAACAGTGCAACTCCGGTAAAACTCAGAGAAACTCAGTGGTTAAGTTATATTTGACTTAGAATCCAGTTGAACCAGAGATTCAACCCTTCTCCTGTCTTAGCCGAAACTGTAATGAATTCCATTTGATGGTTTATCAAACGGGCATTTTTCATAAACTCCTCTGTACGGAAGTCAACGTATGGAAGGAGGTCCGATTTATTTATTATGCAAAGGTGCGATGTCTCAAATATCTTTGGATATTTAAGCGGTTTATCCTCACCTTCAGTTACACTAGCAATAAGGACACGTTTATGTTCCCCGAGGTCAAACATTGCAGGGCAGACAAGGTTACCAACATTCTCTATAAAAAGAACCGAACCGGCTTCAATATCCATTTTTTTCAGAGCAGCATCTATCATTTTGGCATCGAGGTGGCATCCCGATCCGGTATTTATCTGTATGGCAGGAGCGCCTGCTTTTTCAATCCGGTTTGCATCAATTAATGTTTGCTGGTCTCCTTCAATTACATATATTTTCCTGGAAGAGATCAGTTGACTTATTGTCTTTTCCAGAACAGTTGTCTTTCCTGATCCGGGCGAACTTACCAGATTGAAGCAGAGTACTTTTCTGCCTTCAAAAAACCTTCGGTTCAACCCGGCAGTCATGTTGTTCTGTGAAAGGATGTCGATGTCAAGGTCGATAATTTTCTTATGAGAATGATTGTGTTCATGCGGATGATCATGAGTATGCCCATGATCATGTTCATGGGTATAGTCACTGTCGTGATTATGTGTATGGTTCGGGTCGTAAATCACGAATTCGCCGGGTTTCCCACATCCGCAGGTTTCGCACATAATAAGTAATTTTAGTTAGAGCAGAAATTTACATTTTTTTTCACCCGGCTCCCATCAATCATAAAAGCTTATTCTTCTTCAATCAATAGTGATTTCACCCTGAATTCCGTCCCGTTTGTCTTAACGATATGAAGCCTGGTTTTCTCAAGAATTGAGCCTTCAGAAAGCATACCAAGGGCTGATTTAAAAGCATCAGCTTCAACACCGCTGAAATTGCCAACTTCAATTGTAATCTCGCTGACTGATAAAGTTTTGTGTTTTTCAGCCTCACATTCAGCAATCTTAATTACTTCAGTTGCCAGTGAAAACTCGTGCATGGTTTAAAGTTAACAGGTCAGAGAGTTATTAATATACGCATGCTGAAATTTTATCTGAAATGCCAAAGTTCAGGATTTCTCCCCTCTGACGATCTCTTCCTTCTCCCTGTCCCAGTACATTGTACGGCCCTCCAGGTATGCCCTTGTTCCCATGTGNGCTGTCATTGCCTCCATAAAAGCCTGGTCGATGTTGCATGAAGGGGTTTGTCCCTGCCTGATGCACTCGAGCCACTCCCTGATGTGCAGGTGAGTAGTGTCGTAACGCTTGCCGTCGACATAAGTGTAGAGCANCCCGCGTTGCGCAAAGTAAAGTTCTGTGGCAGAAGTTACTGCATCGACTTTGCTNTGTCCGGGCACATAAGTGAAGAATGATTTATCGGTCGGGATGATGCCCTGTTTTATCTTCTCTGCATACCGTTCCGAATCGCTATCAGCTGTAATGCTAAGGATATTTGAAACCTCCATGGATGCATCGTGACCCATAAAAACTTTGCCCCTGTTTCTTGAACTCGCCAGTGTTGCGCTATAAAGCATGGTGAGATTCCTGTCGGGCCATTCGAAGGTAGTCTGTAAAACATCAGGTACTGTACGGCCGTCTTTGAAGAAATATACTCCTCCTGATGAAGTTGCAGATGCAGGTATTCCCAGGTGCATGATCTGATTCACTGCATCATATTCATGGGTGAGAAGATCACCTGAAAGCCCTGTACTGTAGTCCCACCAGCAGCGCCAGCGAAAGAACCTCTCAAGACTGAATTTGTCACGCTGCTCAGGTCCCATATAGCGTTCAAGCCCGAATGACTTCATATAGTCATTGTACTCCTTTACTCTTGCAGGATCGCCTTCAAACTGTTTCCAGTCGATAGTCTGTGGATTCGAACCTTCGATTATCGGATAAACCCATGCCCCGTTGGGAGTATTGCGGTTAGTGCAAACCTGTATAAGATTAACATGTCCAAGCAGGTTGTTACTGATTATCTCCTCAGCTTTCTGATAACAGGCTGTCTGCCTGCCCTGATGTCCCAGCTGAAATACGATTCCTGATTCTTTTACAGCCTGCCGGACCAGGTAGGTTTCAGGAACCGTCCAGGTTGCAGGCTTTTCACAGTAAACATGCTTGCCTGCCTTTGCAGCTGCAATTGAAATTGTCCCGTGCCAGTGGTCAGGGGCTGCGACAACTACCGCATCAATATCATCGGCTGCAACAAGTTCCTGCCATGTACGGTAACGTTTCGGAAGAGGACCAAATTTCCCGTTTGTTCCTTCGCGTTTAATATTGGAGCCTGTCAATTGAGCAGATTCACTGTATACGTCAAAAATATCGCATACCCCGTTTATTACAACATTCAGATTACCCTGCTCCATGAACACATCGTAGCGGGTATCATCAGGATTTACCTCTTTGGCNTTGACCAGGCTGTCCATATATGATGGTTCGGCGAACCCCAGTGCTCTCATCAGCTGTTTGCCCCTGATTCCAAAACCGACCAATCCTATGCGGATCTGCTTCCCGTTTTCAAGCGGTTGCAGGAATACGGCATTTTTGGTGCTCAGCTGGAAAACGTCTGAGATATCGCGGTCCAGAAGGACATTTTTTCTTGTTTTGACCAGTCCATAGGCCATGGCACCTAACAAAGGAACCGTGGCAAGTGTTTTTATTACATCACGGCGGCCGATAGCAGATGNTTTTTTTGTTTCAGTCTTTTCTGAAGCCTTTTTTATATTATCTTTTTCCATAGTATCAGATTATGAATTTACGAAAACCAACCGGCAATACTCTGACCAGAAAATGGTCGATCCCAATCACCCTGGCGGCAGGAAAAACGAAAAGAACGCCTAAAGCTGCGAGCTCGATAAGGTTCTTGTCGACCAGGAAATAGGAACCTTCAAAAGCCATCATATATTTAACGCCGATAAGGGCNGGGTGCGAAAAAGTGTAAAGCAGTAACAGCAGAATTCCCCCAATAACTGATAAACGGGTAAAACACCCGAGCAGCAAACCTAAACCAATAAGCACCAGTGCCCATTCGTTAAGAAAATCGATGTATTTCATTGTTCCGGCATTGCCGGCCATATTAATGAATATTGAACGAAACATTCCCTGTGAGTCCAGCAGGTAAGAGGTAGCAGTCCAGTGNGGATTAAGAACCTTTACCATTCCTTCGTAAAGAAAATGCCATCCGATGAAAGTGCGCAGCACCAGCAGCCATGTCAGCTGAGCTTTTGTGTAGTTATTTTCCATAATTTAATAATAAGTAGACATTCTGTTTTTTAACGACATTAGGGTTATAAAAATAAAAAAAATAAACTTAATCGTTTTGATATTACAATCTTTAAAGCTTGGGAAATTTTATTATAGGGATATTAGATGGGAAACAGCAAGGTNGATTTGACTGTTTTACCGGGAAAATTTAATTGACTTTGGCTTATGAAGAGCGTAACTTTGACTACGGTAGTTATTTAATTAAAAAACGGTTTCAATGAAGACTATAGTCGAATTGCTTGAGAGCAGTGCTCATAAGTATGCCGGTAATCCTTATCTGCTGGAGAAAAAATCAGATAAGTACGATGCGACAACGTACAAGGAAACCAGGGAACAAACCTGGGAAACGGCTGCAGGTCTGCTGACTCTTGGATTAAAAAAGGGTGACAGGGTGGCATTATTGTGCGAAGCCCGCACCGATTGGGTAATTAGCGAGCTTGGTGTCCTGTATTGCGGAGCATAAGCGTGCCTCTTTCCATCGCTCTCAGGGAGGGTGCTGATCTGAAATTCAGGATTGACCATTCAGAATCAAGATGGATCATTGTCTCGGGACTTCAGTATGACAAGATTAAAGCAATCAGGCGTGATCTGACGAATCTTGAAAAAGTCATTCTTCTCGACCCACAGAAAAGCTATTTAAACGATGAGATTTATATAGGTGATGTCAGGAAAACGGGAGATAAGTATCTCAAAGAGAATCGTGAAAAATTCATGGAAAGGATTAATTCGGTCGGGCCGGATGATTATGCAAACATCTGCTACACATCCGGAACAACAGCCGATCCGAAGGGAATAATACTGTCTCACAGAAATTACACCGCCAATATTGAACAGACCCTTACACTGATGGATGTTCCCGAATGGTGGACGACACTGCTTATCCTCCCATGGGACCACTCGTTTGCCCATACAGTAGGAATCTACATAATGATGGCGGTTGGTGCGAGCCTGGCCGCTGTCCAGTCGGGCAAATCATATCTCGACAGCCTTAAAAACATTCCAGTAAATATAAAAGAGGTCAGACCGGTCTTTATGTTCAGTGCACCTGCCCTGGCAAAAAACTTCCGCAAAGGGATCGAAAAAGGTATCAGGGAAAAGGGACCGGTTATTGAAAAGCTTTTCAATCATGCTTTGAAAATTGCCTACAGTTACAATGGTATTGGATGGGATAAAGGTAAGGGAATGAGAATATTCCTTAAACCTTTATACAAGCTGTACGACATTATTCTATTTAAAAAGATCAGGGAGAACTTTGGCGGAAGACTTAAGTTTTTCTTTGGCGGAGCTGCCCTTCTTGATATTGAACTTCAGAAATTCTTTTCCGCAATAGGTGTACCCATGCTTCAGGGATATGGTCTTACTGAAGCATCTCCTGTAATTTCAGGAAATATGGAAAAACGGCATAAATTCGGATCATCGGGTTTTCTTGTTAAAAACCTCGATCTGAAGATCTGCGATGAAGAGGGTAATGAACAAACTGTGGGTAAAAAGGGGGAAATAGTGATCCGGGGGGAAAATGTAATGAAAGGGTACTGGAAAAACGAAAAGGCCACAANTGAGGCAATCCGCGACGGCTGGCTCCATACAGGCGATATGGGATACATGGATGAGGATGGTTTTCTTTTTGTTATTGGAAGATTCAAGAGCCTTCTGATTTCTGACGATGGTGAAAAATACAGCCCCGAAGGAATAGAGGAGACGATAACTTACCGTTCAAACCTTATAGAACAGATGATGCTGTATAATAACCAGAATAAGTATACTACTGCATTACTGGTCCCAAATGCGGAAGCATGCAAAGCATGGGCCAAAAGCAATAACATTGATCTGGTTGGTCCGAAAGGACCTGAAGCTGTTCTGAATGAGATAGAATCAGTTATTAACCAATATAAACAGGGAGGTTTACATGATGATATGTTTCCATCAAGATGGCTCCCGTCCTCAATTGCAATCCTTGATGAACCTTTCAGTTCCGATAATAAACTGATTAACAGCCTCGGAAAACTGGTAAGGGCGAAAGTTGTTGATCGCCACAAGGACAGGATAGACTATTTGTATACTCCTGAAGGTAAAAGTATAGTAAATCAAAATAACCTTGCTGCAATAAAGAAAGTGTTAGGGATTATTCAGTAATANTNCGACAAGCATAGCCTGTGCNGGGTAAAATTAGCGGACATTGCCTGATAAGATACTTTAATTATCTTTGAAAAGACGCAATGAGGAAACCTGCACTATATTACCTGACTTCAACCTTTTTTCTGATTTTATTTCTTAGTTTGTCATCAGAATCTGTTAATGCATCCNAGGCATTTGCAAATTCAACCGAACAGGATACTGTTGATATCCATGCCCTGCTTAACGGAAGAATATGGCTGAATCATTTTTCAAAGGTAACCGGTGACCAGTTCTTTCTGACAGATAAGTATATTACAGGATCGGTTACGTTTAACGGAAGAAGATTTGATAACCTTAACCTTAAGTATGATATTTACAGTGACGAGCTGTTGTTGAGCATTGAATCACATCCTGTTATATTGCTGAATAAGGAGATGACCGACAGCTTCAGCCTTGGATTCGGGAACAGGTCGTATCATATAATAAATGCCGGTACTGATACAATGAGTGCGCTAAAAGGTTATGTAAACCTGCTGTATAAGGGTCCTTCGGCACTGTATGTCAAATACAAAAAAATAATACAACCGCAAGCTGATGAAGGTAAATATGACCTTTTTTACCAGGAACATGTTGTTTTTTTGAGAAAGGGTTCCGGAATTGTGCCGGTGAATGGCAAAAGAAAGCTTTTTAAACTGCTGGGAGATAAAAAGAAAGAGATCAGGGATTATCTGAAAAAAGCGGGGATTAAGGTTTCTCAGAAGGATCCGTTCACTTATATTCCCGTGCTTCAATTTTATGATGATATTTTGAAACAGTAAGAATAGAATGAGCATAAAAGCATTTTTTGCTGTTGTCTTTTTTTTAATATTCCCTGTTGTCAATTCTCAGGAGGAATATGTCATTGACTGGGATATTGATGGTCAGTCATTTGAAGATTTCGTACTTAAAGCTGAGTCGCAATTCCCGGTAAAATTCTTTTATAACGATGAATGGGTTAAAAACCTGACACTTGGCAGGTATGGCAACAGACCGGTCCTGACTCAAGTGCTTGAAACTCTTTTACGCAGGGATTCAATTTACTGTTACGTAAATAAATCGGGGAATATTATCCTTACGAAAGGGTTTAAAATCAAGATTGCGGAAGAGGAAATGGCTGACAGCAGCAGGTATATTCCAGGTATCGATTATTCCGGTACTGAAGAACTTAACAGCGGCGGAGGAAACCTAGTTCTGGATATCGGAAATCCGGCAGACAGGAACAGGTCAGGAAACATAACATTATCAGGGACTATAATAAACCGCGACACCAGGGAACCTGTCGCCGGTGTAACCGTTTATATTCCTAAACTTTCCGCAGGAACTATTTCAAATGCCTTCGGATTCTACTCTATGAACATACCAAGGGGTAACTATTCAGTAAGGTTTACNTTCATAGGAATGAAGGAACGAACCGTTGATCTGAATCTTTTTGGTCCGGGTGAACTTAATCTGGAAATGACCGGCGTTCTTATTCCGCTGAAGGAAGCGGTAATAACAGCCGAAAAGGACATAACACTTCAACGCCTTGAAGTCGGCGTTGAAAAGATCAACATAAAATCATTCAGACTGATGCCTACCTCAATGGGAGAATCGGATATCACTAAAAGTGTTCTGCTTATTCCGGGGGTTCATTCAGTTGGCGAGGGATCGGCAGGATTTAATGTAAGGGGTGGTTCCACCGATCAGAACCTGATCCTTCTATATGGTGCCCCGGTATACAATTCATCACATTTCTTTGGTTTCTTCTCGGCTGTTAACCCCGACATAATAAAGGATGTTACACTTTTCAAGGGCGGCATACCAGCAAGGTATGGCGGACGGCTCTCATCAGTGCTTGACATTATTCCAAGGGATGGAAACAGAAGGGAATTTAATGGCAATGCAGGAATAAGTCCTGTTACAACTCATTTTGTTGTTGAGGGTCCTCTGAAAAAGGATACTCTCTATTACCTTATTGCCGGCAGGACAACCTATTCAAACTGGATTCTCGGAATCATTGAGAACCCAGCCCTCAGAAACAGCCGGGCATCCTTNTATGACCTTAATGCAAGAATCGCTTATGATATCGGCAGGAATAATAAGATTGATTTTTCGNCTTATTACAGTAATGACTCATTCAGGCTGAATTCCGATTCAACTTATAATTATCAGAACAATATTNCCTCTTTACGCTGGCGTCATTTTTTCAGCAGCCGGTTTTTCTCCTCATTTATTGTAAACAACAGTTTTTACAGATACAATATATCAAGCCTCAGGGTCCCACAGGAAGCTTTTAGCCTCACCCACAGAGTAAACAGCAGCGGGCTTAAAGCTGATTTCAACCTGTTTAACGGCAGGCATGAAATAAATTTCGGATCGGATATTAACAGGTACGATATAATGCCTGGCAATTATCTGCCAGCAGATGATTCATCGATTGTAATTCCCAGTTCAGTTGAAAGGCAGAGGGCAATCGAGACAGCTTTATATGTTGAGGATAAATATATCGTGACAAATTATCTTTCAATAAATGCCGGACTGAGGGTTGCTTCATTTTTTGCGATGGGTCCTCAGACGGTTTTAATATATGATCCATCTTATCCTAGAAGTGTGTCATCAGTTACAGACACAATCAAATTTGGCAGGCTTAAGAACTACAAAACCTATTCTGGCCCTGAATTACGGCTATCAGCGAACTTCAGGCTGAACGATAACAGTTCAGTTAAGCTGAACTACAATCGTACATATCAATATCTTCATTTGCTTTCAAATACAATTTCGATATCTCCAAGCGATATATGGAAACTCAGTGATTTTAATCTGAAACCACAGTCATGTGACCAGTATGCTGCCGGTTATTACAGGATGCTCAATAAAAATAAAATTGAAGCATCTGCCGAGATCTACTATAAAAGGATTAACAACATGGCCGACTTCAAGGGAGGCACCGATCTTGTTATGAACCAATATGTTGAAAGGGATCTGATTAATGTATATGGAAAAGCCTACGGATTGGAGCTTCTTGTGAAAAAGCCGGAGGGAAGGATACGCTGGAGCTTCAGCTATACATATTCGAGGGTATTAATCAGAAGCAAAGGATCGTTCGATGAAGAGCGGATTAATTCAGGCAAGTGGTTCCCTGCCAATTTTGACAGGCCACACGACCTTATTCTTACTTTCAATTATCTCTATTCGAGGCGTGTGAGCTTTTCAGCAAACTATAATTTCAGCTCGGGCCGCCCTGTAACCTACCCGATATCCTTCTTTACAATCGGAGATATTGTTCTTACAAATTATTCGGAAAGGAATAAGTACCGGTTACCATTTTATTCAAGGTTTGATCTCGCGGTTAAAGTCAGCGGCGACCTTAAATCGAAAAGAATAGCCCACCCTTACTGGATATTTTCTGTTTATAATGTGACCGGACGTGAAAATGTCTATTCAGTCTATTTTAAGAATGTAAGAAACACTGTGAGAGGTTACTATCTGTCAGTTTTCGGGAGACCTATTCCCTCTATTTCTTTCAACTTTGATTTTTAGATTAATATGAATGGTCAAAGGATCATAGGATTCGGTTTATTACTTTTGTTTATTACAGGATGCAGCGTTGAATTCATTCCTGAAACAGAGGATATTAAAGATCAGCTTGTCATAGAAGGAATGATCACCGATCAAAACCGGATAAACAGGATCAGGCTATCAAGATCACTTCCTGTCGGAAAACCTATACTTAGGAAGCCTGTAAAGGGTGCTGTTGTTACAATTACAGATGAGAATGCAATTATTACGACCCTCACAGAATCACCGGCAGGTACATATTCAACCGATTCATTATCATTCCGTGGCCGGATCGGGGGAAGTTATTCACTCACAATCAGGATCAATAATTTAACCTATCAGACCGATTTTATTGAAATGAAACCTGTCCCTCTGATTAATTCGCTCTATTATAAGAAAGAGGTGATTACCGCGTCAAGCGATTCAAATGATATTGATGAAGGATGCAGGATATATGTTGACAGTTATGATCCTACAGGTAAATGCTTGTTTTACAGATGGGATTATGTCGAAACCTGGGAATACCGTATTCCATACGCTGTCAAAAATAAAGTCTGCTGGGTCACCGAGAGGTCAGACGAAATCCTGATAAAGAATACATCAGTTTACAGCCAGGCCAGAGTCTCAAAATACCCGATCCGGTTTATATCAAATGAAGGTGACAGGCTGAAGGAAACTTACAGCATACTTGTAAATCAGTATTCACTGAATGAGTCTGAATATGATTTCTGGGCAAGAGTACAGAATATTTCGCAGAAAGTTGGAAATCTCTATGATATGTCACCAATGGCTATCCCCAGCAATATAAAGTGCTGTGAAAATCCGGATGAAAGAGTGCTGGGTTATTTCAGTGTTTCGGCAGTCAATCAGAAAAGGCTGTTTATCAGGGATAATTTCCTTGGATTACCAAATTTCTTTATTTACTGCGCCACCGACACTCTCAGGGGAAGGCTGCCTGATGCCGGTTTGAACAGCGAATACTGGGTAATTGAAGATTATGGCGATGAAATTCCTCCGTTCTGGATAATTTCGACATTCAGGGAATGCGCAGATTGCACTACCAGGGGAACAAACGTTATGCCGCCGTTCTGGCACGAATTCAGAAATGGTAAACAATGAAATGGATTATAACCATAATAAGTTTTTTTTTCCTGGAGCTCCTTTTTTCATTATACAGGCTTGAGGCTCAGGTATATTTACATATCGACAGAAGCAAATATATTGCAGGTGAAGATGTATGGTTCAGTATTTACTCTGTTGATCCGGTATTGGGAAAGCTCTCCTCAAAAAGTTCAATTGCGTATATTGAACTGATAAATCCATGGAACAGGCCATTGATACAGAAACGTTTCCAGCTTACTGACGGAAAGGGTGAAGGAAATTTTTTGCTACCCGACTCAATCAGCTCAGGAACTTACATTGTCCGGGCTTATACAAGATGGATGGAAAATCTTCTCCCCGATAAATGCTTTATATATGAAATCAATGTTTTCAATCCATTCGGGGAACGCTATTTCTGGCTCAATACAGATGGTAAAGGTCCATCATCTGAAACCCAGGCACAATTAACCGGCAAAAAGGAAAGTAAATTATTTCTGGAAACTGATTCAACTTTTGGCAGGAGGGAGAAGGTTTCCTTGAAGATCCGTATTCTCAACGGAAGTTCCGCTTTGGCAGGAATCTCTGATCTGAGCATTTCAGTTGCACCTGCTGATGTTTCTTTTTCGTCAGGATGGTTAAATGATTTTTCTGTTCCGGTTCCATATCCAAAACAAATCAGGTTCGAGACAAATGAACATTATCTTTCCGGAAGAATAAGATACAGGGAAAGCAATACAGCAAATTCATCACATTTCCTTTATATGTCAGTTCAGGGCAAGGTGGCTGAATTTGATTATGCGGTCATTGATACTTCAGGCCGTTTCACTTTTATCATGCCCCTTGATAATAAATCCAGAAATCTGATTCTTCAGCCTGAAAATGCGAATAATAACATGATTCTTGAAATTGAACCATCTTTTTCCCGGAGATTACCTGTTTCACAGGTCATTAAAGAGTCAATTTCCGATTCACTCACCTCTGAATTTTCTGAATTGAGCTTTAATTACCAGGCCGGTAAAATTTATGGTACAGGCCTGAAAAAAGAGCGTGTAGAAAAAGAGGAAAATAATAATAAAAAGAAAAGATTTTACGGCATACCCGAGATGGAAATATTTCTGGACGATTATATCAGTCTTCCGGTTATGCAGGAGGTCTTTTTTGAACTCGTTCCTGGAGTCCTGCTCCGATCGATAAAGTCGGGTTATGACGTGAAAATTATAAATCCTCTTACCGGCAACTATTATGCAGAGCCGCCACTTGTCATGATTGATGGGGTGATAATCAATGATCTGACTGTACTGGGTGATCTCAATCCTGAAAAAGTTGAAAAAATAGAAGTCGTTAAAACACCTTATCTTATAGGTGACCTCGTGCTGCATGGTATTGTAAATGTTATTACACGCTCGGGTGATTTCAGCAATATAACCTTACCCGATTATACAGTTGTTTTGCCTTACAGGGTAATTGATAATTATGATTCATTTATTGCACCTGAATATTCTGACAAACGTAAGAACCAGGAAAGAATGCCTGACCTGAGAAATACTCTTTACTGGAATCCCTCGATTAAAACAAACAGCAGGGGAGAGGCTGAAACCGGATTCTGGACATCAGACCTGCCAGGTACATATACCATAAATATCCGGGGGATAACATCAACCGGAGAAAAAGTATCACTCAATAAAACATTCGTTGTAAGATAAAGAATACATAAATTTTCAATAAGTATGAAATCAATAAGACTTCTCTTAATAATTCTGGTACTGACCGGACTGAGAGTATCTGGCCAACATGAAGAACAAATCTATATTCCTGATCCTGATCCATTAATTCAAAAAAGAATAGATCAATGGCAGGACATTAAATTCGGATTGCTTATGCACTGGGGACCTTACAGCCAATGGGGCATAGTTGAATCCTGGTCAATCTGTCCGGAAGACGAAGGCTGGTGTGTGCCGGATACCGTGAAAGACTATTTTGAATATAAGAAACGATATGAGAACCTTGGGAAAACCTTTAATCCGTTAAAATTCGATCCGGTAAAATGGGCTAAGGCAGCCAAAAATGCAGGTATGAAATATGTGGTTTTTACAACGAAGCATCATGACGGATTCTGCATGTTCGACACCAGATATACGGATTATAAAATAACCGGAAAAGATTGTGCGTTCAACACTAACCCCAAAGCTGATGTGACCAAAGAGATCTTCAATGCATTTAGAAATGAGGGTATGTGGGTAGGTGCTTATTTCTCAAAGCCCGACTGGCACAGCCCCGATTTCTGGTGGCCTCAATTTCCGCCAAAAGACAGGAATGTGAATTATGATCCGTCCGTTTATCCTGAACGCTGGAATAATTTTGTGAACTATACTCATAACCAGGTAATGGAACTATGTACCAACTATGGGAAAGTTGACCTTTTCTGGTTCGACGGAGGCTGGGTGCAGAAAAAGGAGATAAAAAGTGAAACTCCGGATATCCAGAATTTCATTGTAAAAAAGCCATACAATATGGATATTAAAATGGATGAGCTGGTTGAAAAGATAAGGGCTAAGCAACCGGATGCAATTGTCGTGGACCGCGCTGTCGAAGGCAAAAATCAAAACTATCTTACTCCGGAGAATACTGTTCCTGACAGAATGTTGCCTTACCCATGGGAATCGTGCATGATTCTCGGAGGTGGCTGGTCGTATTCATTTAATGCCAGAATGATGCCCGCCCGAAAAGTTATACACATGCTCTCGGATATTGTGGCAAAAGGTGGGAACTTATTGCTTAACATTGGTCCTGGTCCCGACGGAACTCTTTACGATGAGGCCTACATCCGGCTGAATGAACTAGGTGATTGGCTCAAAATAAATGGTGAGGCAATTTATAACACACGCACCCTTGCACCTTATTACGATGGCAAATTACGTTTTACCCGTGGCAAAGACGGCTCAGCCTACATAATTTACCTTCTTGATGAAAACCAGAAACTTCCGGAAGAAATAAGTGTAAAAGGATTTTTNCCAGCCAAAGGCGCAAAAATAAGCTTGCTTGGAGGGAAAGGAACTTCACTTAAATGGATATCTGAAGGAGACTTCTTTAAAATCCTGATAAATGAAAGTCAGAACAATAAAGTGCCTTCGCAATATTCTGTGGTTTTTAAGGTAAGCAATATCTTGAGATAAAGTTAATTATTCCCCGCCGCTCTATCGCTCTGATACCCCAAGAATCTGTTCAATTGAGGCAAGTTCTTCTTTTGTGAACGCTCTGTTTCTAAGAGATGCAACATTATCATCCAGCTGTTTTACCGAACTGGCTCCGATCAGAACCGAAGTCACCCTGTTGTCTTTCAAGAGCCATACAATTGCCATTTGAGCCAGGGTTTGTTCTCTGCTAATTGCTATTTTATTCAGTTTTTTCACTTTTTCGATTGCCGGTGGAACCTGCTCAGGTTTCAGAAAGCCCCACGATTTAGACGCTCTTGAGCCTGCAGGAATTCCATTCAGGTATTTATCTGAAAGCAGCCCCTGAGCCAGCGGCGAAAAAGGAATACATCCAATTCCTTCTTTTTCAAGAACATCAAGGAGCCCTCCTTCAACCCAGCGTTCGAACATCGAATACTTTGGCTGATGAATCAGGCATGGCGTTCCCAGTTCCTTTAATATTAATGATGCCCGTGTAGTCATTTCAGCCGGATAATTCGATATACCTGCATATAGTGCTTTTCCCTGGCGGACAGCCTGATCAAGGGCCATCATGGTTTCTTCAAGCGGTGTCTCCGGATCGGGACGATGTGAATAGAAAATATCAACATAATCAAGTTTCATTCTTTTAAGGCTTTGATTCAGACTTGAAAGCAAATATTTTCTGCTGCCCCATTCACCATATGGGCCCGGCCACATAAGATACCCGGCTTTGGTTGATATTATCAGTTCATCACGGTAAGGAGCCAGATCGAGCTGCATAATCTTGCCGAAATTTTCTTCGGCCGATCCGGGAGGGGGACCATAGTTATTAGCCAGATCAAAGTGGGTGATGCCAATATCAAAGGCATGACGGCACATTGAACGACCGTTTTCAAACACGTCAACTCCNCCGAAATTATGCCATAAACCCAGGGAAATGNCCGGAAGCTTCAGTCCCCACTTCCCGCACTTCTGGTAAGTCATTTGACTGTAGCGGTTTTCATCAGCAGAATACTTCATAATATTATGTAAACTTAATTGTTATTTGAAATTCATTAAATCCTTATTGTTCAGATCAGCTTCAAAAGGTGAAGCCGGTAATCCTTCAGCATTACATAGATTTGCACCTTCCGGATTATCAGCCCAGGCATACCGGACATATTCAGGGTCTTTTATTTCATCGCTCCGGACGATGACCTTGTTATCCCGGATTCTGGCTTCTGCCCAGACGAACTTTTTGTCAGCTCCGGCAATAGCAAAATAGTATAAATCGCCTCCTCCTTTCACAGTCAGTCCGCTGCCAATCTGNTCAAAACNGATTATGATGCTGTCTGCNNCTTTTACTGATGATTTATATATTGGTCCGGAGTAAATAATTTTTTCCTCACCATAAGCCATTTTCCTTGCAGCAAGAGCTAACCTTTCGCCAACAACTTTCTTCCCGAGCGGGTGTATATCATTCCATTCACCGGCATCAATTGTCACGGCCATTGCAGTATTCACCACTGACAAAGCCTTAAGTTGAGAGAATCTTAATTCAGCCCACTGACTCTCAGATGGTAAATACTGGACTTCCATGAAATTAGGCAACTGTGCATAAAGGAACGGAATATTTCCCTGCCGCCACTTATNTCTCCAGTCACTAATCAGAGNAAGAAGAAGTTTCGCGTATTCCTGTGGTTTGCCTGCATTTGATTCACCCTGGTACCATAAAATGCCTTTTATCCGGTAGTTTATNAGAGGTGCAACCATTGTATTATAAAGACCCGTTGGTTCATTCTGCATTGATAAAACCGGTGTTNGTGCCACCGGCCCCTGAGCAACAGGCCTGAATACCTGNCCAACATTATACAGCCATTCTCCTCGAAGATCGATGCTGTCGTTTCCGGCCACAAGCCAGTAAGGTTTATCAGGTACAAACCCGCCTTTCCCCGAATTGTTCGTCACCCTGACCACTATTGTATTTTTCCCGGGCTTCAATAATCCCGATGGCAGATTATATCTCCTGGGAGGATACTGATATGTTACAGATCCTGAAAGAACTCCGTTAACATATACATTATCTGCATCTACTATTCTTCCGAGAAATAATTTTGCTGGTTTTCCGGCCATGCCAGCTGGCAGATTTATCTCTTTTCTGAACCAGACAACNCCGTCAAGNCCTTTTACACCCTGGTCATCCCAATATCCCGGGAGCCAGAATTTATGCCAGCCTTCGGGTATATATTTATTGTCGTACCACATTACTGGTCCGCTGGTACCTTTGTCCACTGACCATGGATCTGTCCGCGATATCTGACCCGTTTCAGATCTTCTTTTTGATGCCCTGATTACCGGATTCAGCCAGGAAGTATCTTTTAATTGATCAATTCTGGATATCAGCCGGGGAAACTCTTTCAGACCATCCTCACTTATCCAGGCTTCAATCGGAGTGCCACCCACACTTGAATTTATTATTCCAACCGGCACTTTNTATTGCTTATAAATGTTCCTGGCAAAGAAAAACGTTACAGCACCAAATCCCAGGACATTTTCAGGCGATGCTGATATCCATTTCCCGGGAGGTAAATCATTATGTACAGATGTCACATCTGATGCTGTGGGTATGAAGAAATTCCTTATTTCCGGAAAATCTGCACCGGCAATATCTTCAGGATATTTCTCNTTTACCCTCTCCATATTAAGAACCATGTTGGACTGACCCGAACAGAACCAGACGTCACCTATTAAAATGTTATTTACTGTTATAGTATTCTTCCCTTTCAACACCATGTTATATGGTCCGCCAGCCTTCATGGGCTGCAAAACAATCTTCCAGTTACCTTTGGCATCGGTAATGGCACTGGTCGTTTTATTGTTGAACTTTAGAAGCACTTTCTCTCNGGGAGAGGCCCAACCCCATATTACTATTTTAGTATCTCTCTGCAGGACCATACCATCGCTTATCAATCCGGGAAGTTTTATGTTTCCTTTCAATGAGACTGAAAAAATTATCAGAATGATGCTGAGTATCAGCTGACGGAAAATTTGCGTTTTCATTTTAATAATTTGATTTACTAAAGTATCAAAATAATATATACAATTCTGTTTTTGTTTTTCCAAAAGCTCGTTTTGGGGAACGGTAACTCCACAGCCTGTTTATAAGCTAAGATATCAGCTGAAATAATCGGATTATATAACGCGAATTTGCTACTTTTAAACCTTTAGGCACAAATCCGAACATCAGGAGATACTGGCGATATATATAAAGAGATTATTTACATATTAGTTCTACTTTAATCTTTTACTTCTATGAATAAATTCTTTTTGGTTCTTGAAAAACTTATTGTTCCGGCGTTTCTGGGTCTTCTTGCATTTTATACGGCAAGCTCCGGAAATAAGATTTCGAAGCAGCAGACGCAATTGATTGAATTTCAAAATGCAAAAGATGCTGAAGATTCCAAAAGACAGCTGGAGCTGAAGTATCTTGAATTGTTTTATCAGGATATCAGCTCAGCTGATCCGGAAAAGCAAACAAAAGCGATAGGATTACTCAGCTTGATGAATCCCGACCTGGGCCAGCAATTAAGCAACTGGGTAAAGGAATATGTCACCCTGATGCCACAGTCCAAGGCAAGGATCGAGAGATTTGATAACCAGTTGTCAGGAAAGCCGGTTGTTAATGAGCAGGCTGATGAGCCGGTTAATGAACTTAAGAAGGAGCCTTCAGTAAAGCAGGCTATTGTAGATACCCTGTCGAAGAAGATAGTAGAAAAAGTCTCAGATATTGCAATTGAAAACCTGGGCATTAATATCCCGCTGTCATACAGGCAGAAATCAAAAGATCCTGTTTTCAGACTAAAGAGCAGAAACGTCGGTTCCTATAAATGCGTTATAAAAAGCCTGTCAGGCGCAACAGTTTTTTCCGGCCAGGGAAACGAAGTGATCTGGGATGGCACTGATTCATCAAAGAATAAGGTTACAAAGGGAATATACAATTGGGAGGTTGAAGCCGTTACAAGCTCAGACCAGACAATAAGAAGATCAGGAAANATAATAGTCATGTAAAATACTGAAAGTATNAGCAGTCTGTTGTCATGTATCAGTTCACCGTCTGGACATGATTNGGATACTTCCGTGATCCTCATTTTCGTGATAAGAACTCAATTTTCTTTTTAAAGATATGCATGTCTTTAATATGTCAATTCAGTACCTACATTTGTGTGATAAACAGATGATAAAAAGAATCTTTATGCGAATAAAAATCAAACCATTTAACGTAGTCGACCGGAATGAGCTTCCGGAAGTTACTGTGGACAGGGTTCCGGTTGAAGGGGACCCGCTGGAAATAGATTCACAAATGTACTTTGTCTGTGAAACAATTAACAATAAAACAGAGGGCACTCAAACAATCGGAGTAATACCGCTTGTGATTAAAAATACTACCAAAATTAAAGATATCGGGAGCTATCTAGAATCTTTAAATGTTGCTCTGAGAAGAATGCAGTATCTGAGAAAAATTTCGGTTTTATAACCGGTAACCGGTGAACATTCAAATCAATCACAAACAGGTCACCCCGATGAGGTTAATTTTCTTGCTAGGATTTATTTCTACAAACAGGTAGTCTCTGACGGGACTTGAAACGCCAAAACTCCTTAGAGTCTGCCCCGCTTAGGCGGGGAGCGACCTGATGTTAGTCAGATCCCATTGTAATCAAATATTGATTTAGGTTAAATATTTATAGTATCACATAAATTAATTACTGCTTATCCCTTTCGGTCAAGTAAAATATTATATGACAATCGGTAATCATGAATTAATCAATTGTTGTACAAGTATATTTATTACCCCATCCCTCCAGCTAACTACTCTTTATAAACATCTCAAAAATCGCGGAGCGGTTACAACAAGAAAGCCACTT
>JGI20214J51650_10000327_pt1 | contig 29858 bp, 21 predicted proteins | sample WetSurMetagenome_FD_51650 | JGI IMG/M metagenome (IMG submission 51650) | reverse complement strand
ATGGACGGGGTTACAGTCAAATATTATTCCGTGTGTCAATAAGCAAAAATAAAAAGCTTCGATTAAAAACAAATATCTTTATTCCAGCTAAAAGGTGGGATGAAGACAAAGAGCGTATTAATTCTGCAAAGGCAATAGGAGTTGAAAAGAATGAACTCACAGAAAAAGAAACCAGCCTTAAAGAAATTGAGGCAAAAGTTTTAAAGCTTTGTGAGATTTGTCNTGTAGATGTTCTTGATAAAGAATGGATAGAAAAAATTCTTTCTATATGCAAAGATGTTGATGTCTCCAAACTAACAAATTCTTTAATTGATAATCTGATAGAACAGGAACGACACCCAGAAAAGTTAATTAAACCGTCTTTCTTTACTCTATTTGAAGAATACATACAAAAACAACAACACNCTTTCGATCAGATTAAAGGACATCATGTACTGATGCGTATACTTTGTCGGTATGAAGAATATAGAAATTTTACCGATAAGAAAAAAGGGTTTAAATTAGACATTGATACTATTGATAAAGAAACAATAGAAGATTTTAGGGATTATATCAGTGATGAGAAATCTTTAGCTGATGAATACCCGACTATATTTGAAGAACTGTTATCAAAGTATCCTTTAGAAATAAACATCAAAGCAAGAAGTCCCAAACTTGTAGAACGTGGTACGAACACTGTAATTAAGCTGATGAAGAAGTTTAAGACGTTTTTTAATTGGCTCAACAAACAAGGTATAACTAATAACCACCCTTTTGACGGCATCACTNTTGGAACAGAAACTTATGGAACACCAATTTACATAACACTTGAAGAAAGAAATCAAATCGCCGATTATGATTTATCCAATGCTCCAGAGCTTGCAATACAGCGGGATATATTTATTTTTCAATCNCTTATTGGCTGTAGAGTTGGTGACTTACTTAAAATGACCAAAAGCAATATTGTAGGTGACGCTATCGAATATATTGCACACAAAACAAAAGATGAGCGACCAGTAACATTGCATGTCCCTTTAAATGACAGAGCTAAGGCCATAATTGATAAATATAAAGACTGTGGAGATAAATTGCTGCCATTCATTACAGACCAAAAATATAATGTTGCAATTAAAAAGGTTTTTACTGCATGTGGAATTACCCGAACAGTAACAGTATTAAACCCAACTACCGGTGAATACGAACAAAAAACTATTAATAAAGTTGCATCATCACACATGGCAAGAAGAACATTCGTGGGCAACCTTTACAAGCAGGTGAAAGATCCAAACTTAGTTGGCGCTTTATCAGGCCATGTACCTGGTAGCAAAGCATTCACTAGATACCGTGATATTGATAATCAAATTAAACAAGAACTTGTAAATCTAATTAATTGATAATAATATGAGTAATAAATNCATAAATGAGAATGATTTTTATAAAACAGGAGAACAAGAGCATTTTTATAATACTAAAATACGTGTAAATATACAGTCCACAAATAATAGCTCCGATGATTATNATGAGCTCTTATTTGTGGATAATTCTAATCCTTTTTATATTAGATTAGGNAAAAAACGAGGTAACAGCTTTATGCCATGTGGCGGTATGGACGTGCCAGCTAGTATTTGGATAGGAATGTCAGAAAAAGAACGTGATAAAAGCTGCCCNAAAATNGCATGGGGTTTTTCTGCTTATATTTTGTCTAAAACAAAAGAAGACGAAACTATAAAGGATTACAAACTCACAGAGGATGTTGCTACTATTTACAATAAGTATTATAATATCTGGAAAAAGATCTATATGTATGAACACTCTGGATTTAAATTTGCAAAATTAACTGAGGAAGAAAAAGAAAGGAATTTCCTTTTCGAACATATTAAAAAAGAAAAGATATTATTGGATAAAAGCAAAGGACTAAAAAAATATGGGCAGCTTTATGATATAGCAGAATTCTATTATGACAAATACGTTTCTTACCTTANTGACAAGCCATNNGTGGAAAATATAAAGTTAAAGACTAAACANGAAAGCAAAAAGGAAGAATGTAAAGCAAATACTACGTCTNAAACTAATAAGCCAAAAGATACAGTTAAGAAAAATTTTACTTATATCATTCAAGATAATAATAAACCAAGATTACTTAAAAGGTTGCATTCCCTAATNGATGGGAAACGAGGTGCAGATGTTGGTGCAATACTTTTAAAGGCATATTTAGATGGATATTTAATGNGTGTTCCAACGCAAGCAGAATATGAAAGTGAATTTAACTTGATTGGCAGTTGGGAAGCTATCAGAAAGTATCTTGATAAAGAGAGTNACAATGCTATATTAAAGGTACAAGGAATCTCTATTTTCCCATAAATAANATCTCATAAAGTTGTTGTAGGTTGGTACAGGTTGTTTTCAACTTGTACCAACCTATTTTTTTTGCATCCGTTTCTACCACTATTTATTTTTGTGCATCCAAAGGAGATAAAGCCGTATTTCCGCTATTTGGNTGTAGCAAATTGTTAGNCGTCGGCAAGGTATAACAAGACTACTTTAATTCTTAAAAGTATAAGAATTATGGGAATTACTGAAATTATAAAAAACGGCATGAATGTCCAGTTAGTTGTTAATTCACTTGATCTGAAGGAAGCGTTTCTTCAATGGGAAAATGAACAAAAACAAAATGTGCAACAACAAGCATCGGAAGAGAAATATTGGACGGCTGATGAAGTTGCAGCAAGATTAAATGTAACCAAAAGTACACTTTGGCGTTGGGACAAAATAGGGTATTTGAAAACTGTAAAAGTTGGATATAAGGTACGCTATACAGAATCATCCATTCAAAAAATATTAAAACAAAAATAGGAGGATCGGAAAATGACGGAAAAAGTAAAGGCGGTCGCTACAACCGCCAGGAAATCAATTGGAAGATACAAAGATAGTTATATTTTCGATACTAATAAAATTTATTATGGACTCAACGAATATTTCCAATCAATTTGTCAGGGGTATTCATCTACCTGGAGGGACCGCAATACATTTCACCAGCCAAAACTATTAGGAGGTATTATGATAGAGATGCTTAATCCAGCTAATCACATCACGCCAATAAAAGCAAAGGAGACGAAAATATGAAAGATAATGTGTTAATCTATTCTCAGCAATATGAAGCCGTAAAAGAGCTTTCAGATGCTGATTTTGGGAAAGTATTTCGTTCAGTCTTTGAATATGCTTTTAATGGCAAAGCCGAAGATGTTTCTCCGGACATTAAAATCGCATTCTCTTTTATCAAAAACCAAATTGATAGAGACCAAAAGAAATATGAAGACAAATGCGAGGCAAATCGTGAAAACGTCAAGAAACGATGGGATACGAAACATATGATTGTATACGGTCGTATACAAAAGGGTACGAAACATACAGATACTGATACCGATACTGATATTGATACTGATACTTACATTAAAGAAAAGAGTAAAAAGAAAATTCTTTCTTTTCCCGAACGTCAAGAAAATTTTAAACAATCACTTGAACCATATATTGAAAAGTATGGTAAGGAAATGGTGACTAACTTTTACGATCATTGGGGGGAGCCTAATAAAGAGCAAACAAAAATGCTTTATGAAATGCAAGACACATGGTGTTTAGCAGGTAGATTAAGAACATGGAAAAGTAGACAAAAGAAATGGTAGATAATATTTTATATGACGAGACTTGCGAAAAGACTGTCTTAGGTACAATCCTTTCAGAACGTGAGGCAATATACCAAGTAAGAGATATTCTTACGCCTGACAGCTTCTATAGTATGTATAACCGAAATATTTATAATGCGATATTAGCAATAACGAGCAGAGGCGACAGAGCAGATATTGTGAGTATAATTCCTGAGTTACAAAAGCATGTCAAAGGAGTAAACGTAGCGAATATCGCCGAACTTGGGGATTACCATTCGTTCGATTTGAATCAATATGCATACCGCTTAGCAGAGCTGCAAAAGTGGAGAGCTATTCACAATTTAGGTTTACGTTTACAGACTTGTGGACAATCCGATGATCTTCTTGAGGTTATTTCAGATGCGAATGATAGCTTAAATTCAATACATGGTGAAAGTATCAACCATATTAAAGCTATCGGAGAGTATTTGCCGGAGTTACACAATCTCATTAACGATAATCTGAACGGTAAAGAGCCAGAATTTATTCATACAGGTTTTACTGCGGTTGACCAGCGCTGCTTATTGCAGCCAAATAGTTTAATGATTATTGGCGGTGAATCCAGCAGCGGAAAAACATCCTTTGCGAATGCTATTGTATTGAATGCTGCAAAAACAGACGCCAGGATTGCTTATTATTCCATGGAGATGTGTGGCAAGCAAATCAATATGAGATTTGCCAGCATGTTAAGTGGTATTCCATGTGGTAGACTGTATAACAGTAAACTCGCTCCGGAGGAGATAAATAAGTTTGATGCAGCTATTGGCACGCTGTCAAACCTAAAAATCTTTTTCGACGACAGAAGCACATCAAGCATTGATACGATCATATCTTCTATAAGAAGTATGAAAATCAAGAATAACATAAATATGGCTGTTATCGATTATATCCAGATTTTAAGTGTGAACACAAAAAGTAATAATGTTGAGTTTCAACTTGCAGAAATAGGTAGGCGTCTAAAAAATCTTTGTAAAGAGATAAGCATCTCAATTCTGCTTTTATCTCAGTTAAGCCGTAACGCTGACAATCCAGAACCTACACTTACGAGATTAAGAGGCTCCGGCCAGATCCTAGAATGTTGCGATATTGCTGCTTTGATATATCGACCGAGTTACTACGAAAAAGTGTATGGCAAGCCATTTCATTACTCCGGTGAATATAAAGACGTAGAGACGAAAACAACAGCTGAGATAAACTTCGCTAAATGCAGAAATTCAGACGTATTCTCTTTTATCTGTGGCTTTGATCCTCAAACAACACGGTTTTATGACTTACATGATACACCAAAACTACCATTTAAGGAGATACAAGATGATGATCCGTTTTAATTATCAAAAATACGACCATAAATCATACATCAATGTATGGTAAATCAGATATTATACAACATCAATATCCAAAAATATAGCAAAACATTAAAAATTGAAAAGACATGGAAACAGCATTAAGAATAAAGGCAATAATGAAGAGAAAGAAAATATCACAGCGTATTATGGCTGCTTATTTAGGTGTTACTCCAAACGCATTATCAAAAATGCTTATGCGTGGGAATATGAACGTAGACAAGCTGGCACAGATAGCCGACATACTTGACGTGGATATAAAGGACTTGTTTGATGATAGTTCAATACATCATGTGATGTGTCCTTTTTGTCACAGACAGATTGCGTTGGCTATTACGACATCAATAGTCGTTAAATAAGCCGGATTAATTTAAAAGATTTATGTATAACAAATTAAAGAATAAAGAAAATGGAAAAAGTAATTGAAGAAACAAACACGTACAGTGTCATTCAAGATGAGTTTGAGGGGTTGCCCATAATTATCAAACAGTGGAAATGCACAAATGAATATGTCGACATAAAAGTAAATGATGCTTTTGCTAAGGCAAACGGTTATAATTCTGTTGATGATATGATAACTTTGACTATTGGAAAAGCAAAGATGATTGAAATGTTTGGAGGTATACCGGATTGGATACGTGCAACATCAAGCGGTGAGTTTCTTTTTATGGCTACAGCCAAAGATACATTAAACTAATTTGTTTGGCTATGTATAAAACATATAGGGGTCAAAATAAAAATAGGTTCTGTAAAAGGTTTTTGCTTGAAGGTATCGAAACTCCAGTTTCAACGCTAGTTGCATAAAATTTTTAGCTAATAATTACCCCACCTGCAAAATTAATTACAGGTGGGTTTATTTTTTGTTGGTCTATTCAAGTATAACAATGGATAGCCTTAACTAACAAATATAACATAAACGTTCCACACTTGTAGTGTATTTATTCGTAGGTCTTTCGTTATTACTAATAATCATAACTATCTGATAACTACCAACAAGCATTTTTGCTCTTTGGCTTTTGTTTCATAACTATCTAATACTGTACGAAGTCGCTTTTTTGCGATTTCGGCAAAATAACGGAATCACGTTCTTTTATGCAAAGGGTATATAGTTCCCGAAAGTGGTAATTCTCCCCTACGGAATTGATTATCTTCATATACGCAAAGGGAGTAAGTAATATTGACGTCCTTTATTCCATGTCACTTTGCTATAAATAGCGCTCCAAATGCCATTATTGTATAGTATTAAGATATGACACTTTGATATGTTTATAGATGTTTTTATAATTGTCCTTTCCTTTTGATATTTCTGTTCAAAAATAGTTTCTACTTTATTTTTGTTAAGCATTTGAATATTAAGTCTTTATATCATATAACTTCCACTTTATTCTACTTAGTTTATTGTATCTTTATATTAATTCATAGTTTATATTCTTAATTAATGTTATATTTTTGTGTTTATTGGTAAGACATGTAAATATATAACTAACGCAAATATACTTTCTTATGATGACGTCGTGAAACACGACACCACTGAAGATGATGTAATGAAACGTTATACCGTTGGAGAGGGTGTCGAAAAACTCGACGTCCTTACGAAAAGACATATTTATATATAGCCTTTGAGAAGAACTCAATTCGAGCCGATGTATAAAGTTTAATTTAGGTAGCCATAACTATTGGTTAGGGCTATATGAACAGTAATGCGTAAACAAGTCCTTACACATCAAACTCTTTGGTTTAAATACGGTCTAAGTTTAACTTAGGGCGTCATAGATTTTAAAAGCTAACCTCGTTAGTAGCGAAGTCAGGAATATGGTCTGTGTGTGAAGCATAAAAGTTTACCACGCAAAGAAATTAATGCGTTGCTGAGGCTTATAGACATTATATGAGATATTAGGCGTTAATATAGTCAGGGTTTTAGACTGCACAATTTCGTGCAGTCCTCATTTAGGAGCATTCAATTTTGCGCCATCCAATTTTTCCAAGAGCACAATTTCGTACCGTCCGTTGAGTCTCTAAATAGATACATCCAATTTTGGATAGATGTTATGGGAACGTCTTAACTGTTTGGTAATGAATGTGTACACAATTTTGTACAGACATACCGGATGACTAAGTTAAACCTAGGCAGCCGATTAAAATTATTACTTAGTTAGGTCCTATACAAAATGCTGTCAAATGATTAGTTATAGCGTATAGGATATACATAAGGCTGGCCTCAACAATTCTTAGGACAGGTAAAATATAAATGTATATTTACTATGTGAAGATAAAACCTATAGCGAATGAGAATCTATGATATTATTTATACAACTGACCAAATATAGAAACATATTAGAATTATATTTTTATATTCTTATCTTATTTAGCTATATATCTAAATTTAGGCTTACATTGTAAATAATCAATCACAAGTTTGGTATTGATTATTTCTATTTTTATTTTTGTAACAAAAATGGAATTAGTTACATGATAACCATTAAAAGTTCAATAATATGGGAGGCATTTTAAACGAATATATAGATAAACGATTAAGTTTTAATGAGCTACAATTAGAATTAGTAAGATTAATGAAATCTTATAATTCTTATACAGGTAGATATTTATTCATATATGCAAGTGATTTGAATAAAGGGAAACAAGGCGTTTTGGATATTTCATTGGATCAAGATGATTTTTATAATATTCAAGATATGTTGAGAGAATGTTCAGAAAAAAAAATTGATATATATATTGAGACACCAGGAGGAAGTGCTGAATCAGCAGAAGAAATTGTAAGGTTTCTGCACAAAAAATTTGATGAAGTAAATTTTGTTATTGCAGGTGAGGCAAAAAGCGCAGGAACAATATTAGTATTGGGGGGTGATAATATTTATATGACAGATAGCGGAAGTTTAGGTCCTATTGATGCTCAAATAAAAGTAGGTAGATCTGTACAATCAGCGTATGACTATAAGGAATGGGTCGTACAGAAAAAGGAAGAAGCATCAAAAAATGGACATTTGAATATCGTTGATGCTCAAATTATTTCTCAAATAACGCCAGGAGAACTTAGTGGGATAATCGATTCTTTAGACTTTGCAAAAGATTTGGTATCAGAATGGTTAGTTAATTATAAATTCAAGAATTGGAAAATTCGTAAAAGTTCTGGCGTGCCAGTAACTGATGATTATAAAAAACAAAGAGCAAATGATATAGCAGAAAAATTATGTAATCATCATTATTGGCGGTCTCATGGACGTTCAATTAAAATAGAAGATTTGAAAAATGTTCTTCAAATTAAAAGGATTGATAATGATGAAAAATTAGCTGATATAATATATAGGATAAAAATGGTTCTAAAACTTATATTTGGAGGGTCAGGTATATATAAAATCTATCGGACAATAGATTCACCTTTATTTAAAAATATAATGGCAACTCCTAATAATATAAAAAATATTCAACCTCTATTGCCTCAATCACAAAAGAAGATACAATGCATCAAGATTCAAACTAAATGTCCAAAATGTGGAAAAATACATATAATCAATTCTTATTTAAATATAACAAGTGATGAGGCAAAAAAGATGGGTTTAAGTTTTACTCCAAATATTAATGATAAAAATGTCTTAACGTGTGATATATGTGGTTATATGATTGATTTAAATCTTATAATAAACCAAATTGAGCAAAAAGAAAAATGTACAGTAATAATAAAATAATGCAGTTATGAAAGTTAGTATAATTAATTATGATCCAAAAGGAGGAAATGATATTTTGAATTTTGTACAAGATACAAAAAAAGGCAAGTATACAAAGAGCCAAAGTCCTCTTTATACCCCAAATGCGATTCACGATATTGAAACAACATCTGAAGGAAATTATATAGAACAATATTGTGAAGATGGGGATACATTATATTTAGGGTTAACATATTAATTCTTCTGTGAATATAGAAATGCAATTATAAATAAGGCGGCTTAATCGGTCGCCTTATTTATATATGACAATATCAACATAATTGAGTGTGATGTATTACCCAATAGGTTTTACTATCTCAATTTTCATCCCCAAAACGTTAATAATCCTATAAAATGTTCCCACGCTCGGATCAATAGCGCCATTCTCAATATGACTTAGTTGAACTAATTCTCTTAGCAAGTTCTGATTGAGTAATCTTTGCTTCTTTTCTGGCTTGTAATAATATTTGACCGGTGTAGAAAGCATAAGCCTCATCATCGAACTTTACACGTTCCGGAGTTCCATGATTACTTTTGTTCATAACTAATTGATTTTCACCTATGTCCATTTTTGACCTTTAGCTTTTGTTTCATAATTATCTGATAATCACCAATGTCGCTTTTCCGACGTTGACATTTACTCTATAACTATTTGATACTGTGCGAAGTCCCTTTTTTGCGATTTCGGCTTAAAGAACGCAATTGCGTTCTTTTATATAATGAAAGAAGTATTATAATGTTATATAACTTTTTTGCTACTCTGACTAAAAATACTATGAATTTATCGTCACAATATTTTACATCAAAAGATATGCAGAAGTAAGAAAAAAGATTCAGTATTGATACTATGTAGCAAAATATATGCAGCCAATAGTTACATCTCAACATTTTTCATTAAATTTGCGTCACTTGCTACAATATTATATAGCAAAATAAAATTAATAGATGAATAAATATAACAGCCCATATAGTGCTTCTGTTACAGGGTGCGGATATATGTTAGACGAAATGAATAATGTTTTGTCTATATTGATGTCACCTGACAGAGACGTATTACTAAAGAAAGAAATTATAGAGAATAAATATTTAATGATAAATACTGAAAATACACGCAAGCGCGCTTTGATGGAATTTAAAAAAAGATATAATGCTGTGCCCTTCACTTTTTGGGAACAATATCAAAAGAAATCTCATAATGTTCAAGCTATTAATATGTTTTTTGTTATGCTTAAATGTTACAAGATATTTTTTGACTTTCAACTTAATGTTGTCATTAAAAAATGGAAATCTGTAAATCAAATAGTTAACAAGAATGATATTATGATGGAATTCAATGAGATAGCTGCTAATGATGACTTTGTAGACAGTTGGACAAATTTGACAAAGAACAAAGTTGCCGTTGCATTTCTGTCAATGCTCAAAAAGATAGGGATGCTTAATGAAAAAACATCTGAAATTCTACCAATTCCTATTCAAAACGGAGATTTTACATACTACATACATAACGGTGAGCAATGGTTTCTTGAAGCATGTTTACTTCAACCATACGAAATTGCACGTATTAAACAGTCAATGCTATGAATATGACAGTTGAACAACTTTATACCAAGCTCTCTTCAAAAGAGTTTCAGGATACTGAAAATGGTGACTTGTTTTATAACTTTTATATTTTTCAATATCCTGCTTGTGACGAATATGTAATGCGTAAACAAATCTTGGATTTTAAGGCGAAACTTATTCGCCCTTGCAATTTCATTGATGTGCTTACCCTTAATCTTTTTGATGAATTTTGTAAGTTTCTTGATGAACAACCATTCGGTAAAAAACATCCGTCATATTTGAAGTATCTTCTTGAAAAAGATAACACAGATCATGATGCTGTCACAAAGTCGCTTATCGGTAAAGCCAATAGCAAACAATTTTATGAGTATTTACATCAACGAATAATGGATCATATAACAATTGACGACGACAAGATACGACCTTATGTTTTCATGTACGGAATAGGTAATATGTTCCCTTATACGCGAACAAACGAATTACTCACGAATTACGAAAAATATAATCAAAGCAATAAATATAAAATCATTGTTTTTTATCCAGGGCATAGTGTCGACAACAATTTCAGTTTGTTCGACCTTCTTAATGATCAACATGCGTATCGTGCCACTTTATTAATTAACGACTAAAATATATCGCTGTATGAAACTTAAAGAAATATATGATAAAAACATTAATCGTTCGGTAAATCCTGCCGTATCGGCAAGTGACTTTTCTGACGAAACGGTAAAGACTGAAATTGATGAATATGTATTTACAGATGAAATAATAAATGGCATTTGCAAAATTATTTCAGCTGTCAAGAACCGTAACACAAGTCATGATGGAATTTGGATTAATGGATATTTCGGTTCCGGAAAATCACACTTCTTGAAATATCTTGATTATTGCCTTTCTTCAAAATATGGCAAGCATGCTCTCACACGCCTTCAAGAAGCTGTCGAATCGCGTGATCCGTGGAAATGCAAGGATAGCAAATCAGAAGTGGATATATCCGATATGAATGACATCGCCGCTTGGTTAAGAAGTGCAACTGTTGATACCATTCCTTTCAATATAGGTACTGTCCATAATAACAACAGCGATCAAAATACCGTTTTTCTTGATATCTTTTGGAATGAGCTCAATAATTTTCGCGGATTCAACAAGTTTAACCTTGCTCTTGCACAGCATTTTGAAAAGGTTCTTCAAGAAAAAGGCAAATTTGAAGAGTTTAAAGCACGCATTAAAGATGAAGGCTTTGATTGGGAGACTCAGGCAAATGACCTTGCTATCAATGAACTTGATTCCGTTCTTGATATAGGTAAAGAATTTATACCTACATTATCTACAGATGTCATTCGTGAGCGAATAGCCAAGAATGATATAAACTTGAGTGTTGAGACTTTTACAAATGAACTTAAATCATATCTTACAAACAAAGATGACAAATATCGCCTTATTTTTCTTGTTGACGAAGTAAGCCAGTTTATTGATGACCGCAAGGAACTGCTTTTGCAACTTCAGGAAATCGTCACCCGGCTTCATGAAACTTGCAATGATAAGATTTGGATTGCATGCACAGCGCAACAGGATTTAGATGAAATAGTGGAAAATTGCAAAATATCTCACACATCGGAAGACTATGGTAAGATTATGGGGCGCTTTGAGGTTAAAGTTTCTCTCAAAGGCACTCACCCTGAATATATAACACAAAAACGTATTCTTGAAAAGAATGGAAAGGCTGAGGTTGAACTTGGCAACCTTTATGACAACAAAAAAAATGCCATATCGGCGCAATTCCAACTTCCTACATCATATAATGCATATCAATCACGCAATGAGTTTATAGATTACTATCCGTTTGTACCTTATCAGTTCAAACTGATTATGCAGGTGTTCAATTCTTTTGTGAACCGCGGATATGTTGAGAAAGAAGTAAAAGGAAATGAACGCAGTATTATTAAAGTTACCCATACCACAGCCAAACAAACTCAAAATCAGGAAGTAGGCAGTTTCATCTCGTTTGACCAGTTTTATAATGCTATGTTTCAGGGTAGCCTTATTGCCCGGGGGCAACGAGCCATACAGAAAGCAAACGATATGATACATGAATTTAATAATTCTGATTTTGGGCAACGTATAGTGAATATATTGTTTATGATCTGTAATATGTCAGATACCGATAGACTTATTTTCCCTGCAACGGTTGATAATATCACTTGCCTTCTTATGAATGATGTAGATACACAAAAGTTGTTATTAAAAAGTGACGTACAAAAAGTTCTTGATTTTCTTTGTGACAAAAATATCATTCGTACGGAATCGGCAAAGAAAGGTGTTCCCGAAACCTATTGCTTTTATTCTGAAGATGAAATAGAGGTAGCGGAGTTGATTAAGCATGAGGAAATAGACTATAATACTATGGCGGAAGAACTAAAGGATATTTTTTTCAATTATACCACTCCGATAGTACGTGAAATATATTTTTCAAGCCGCTTTTCAATAGGGGTAAACATTATGGGCAAGAACTTCCTGACAAACAATGCTGACATTAATATCGAATTCGTTATAGACTCCGATCAAAGCAACGTTAACGCCTATGCGTTCAATAATCCGGTCAATAGATTAGTATTCTTTATGACTGAGAGTTATAAGGAGAACAAAGCATTACGTAATGATTTTTATTGGTATTGTCAAGTACAAAAATATATGCGTACTCCTCCAACGAGTGAACTTCGACAAAAAACACGCGAGGAATTCGTAAAACGTGCCGGTGAACTCTTCCGAAGTAAGATAGAAAGACCTTTTCACGAAATATTTGATTCCTGCCCTATATTATCAGGACAAAATCTAATTGATGATTTAGGCGTATCTAAAGGTGCCGAGCGTTACAAGGCTGCACTTAATCGGCATTTTGCCACTCTTTATACTTATGCCCGACTTGCCACATCAGCCGATATGCCAAAAACATCTGATGATTTGAAGTCTAAAATTTTGAGAAATATAGAAATTGGTGACTATGGAGATATGAACACACTCTCCGATGCTGAAAAGCAAGTTGAAAGTTATCTCAATCGTCAATTCGATGAGGTAAATCTCAAGGATATTGTAAATCATTATTCTGCCGCACCTTACGGTTGGAATGAAATATGCACTATTTATATAGTGAATGAATTGGTACGGCGACATCTCCGCGACTTTTCATACAACAATAACCCTAATATTGATAGAACCGTAGTTGCAGGTAATGTCATGGACAATCTTGCTAAATTTACGGTACGTCCTGCAAAAGTGATATCACAAGAACTTATAAATCGTTTCGTAGAAAGTTGGAAAGATATTTTTGGAACGGTAAGTATATCGGCAGGAGTTGACAGTTCTGAATTGTTTAGAAGATGTAAAGAAAAGTTGGATTCAAATATAAAAAATACACAGATCGATATTAAAAAAGTCACTCAATATCCGTTTGTTTCAGTATTAAACGATGTTGTTGATTTACTTGACGGTTGGTCGGCAGAACGTGATTCTAAAAAGTTTTTTGAGCTTGTTATTTCGGATCGCCAATCGGCGAAAGAGACGATTGATAAACGCAAGTTAATAGGTGAATTCATAAATGATCAGCTTACAAGATATATTGCCATTCGTAAATTTGTAGATGAAAACCGTGATAATTGGTTGTATCTGCCTGAATCATGCGCCGACAATATAAAATATATAAAGACTATTGTGAATGAACCTTGGCCTATTGATAGAATAGTACCGTATAATAAGATAATGCGTGAGTTAAGCGCACAACTTGAAAACGTAAATAAAACAAAAGCAGAAAAGATAGAGAGTGTTTATAATAATGTTTTCGATAGGCTCGAACAATTTGCAGAATCAAAGAAAGTGGCTCGTCAATGTTTTGCAAAACGTGACATCACTATTATGCAGAAAAAGAATACTTCAAACATTCTTGCCCTTGAAAATAATATCAACACGGCTAACGATTTCTACAACAGCCAAATTGATCTAATTATAAAACATATACCTGTAATTTATCATGAACCGGAGGCAGAAGGTAGTGGAACTTTAGTGAACGATAGTGGTGGCAATGAACCGATACAACCTAAATCTACAAAGAACATAAAGCTTAATATACTTACCTCAACTCCTCTTAAATCGGAAGATGAAGTAGACGAATATCTCAAAGATTTAAAAAAGCAATTGATGACATTTATCAACGATAATTGCGAAGTGATGGTTACTAAATAATCCGGTTGCAAAATGGAAACCAATTTAATAAAGAAATTTGCCGTTGAGGCTCGGGATATCCTTAAGAGCGGAGTTTTCAACAAAATATCTTCTCTTGGCTTTGATGAAGATGGCAAAGTCTGCGAAATTTATACGCCTAAAAGATTTCAAGGTGGTGCTGTCTTTATGGAAGCTATTGTTGAAAACGATACATTTTATGATAAATGGATGTCGCTATATCACAACATTCAGCGCAAAGGTATTAAAGAAGTATGTGAAGAAGTCTCTTATACGTGGTTCAATCGCTTTATGGCCATACGTATAATGCAAAAAAACAAATTCATATCGCCATTACTTGAATATGAAAGTGAGGCTGTTCATATTCCGCGTATCGTGACTGATGCGCGCCATGGTATTCTCCCAAATATGACGGAAGACGATCGCAACGAACTTCTCAAATACATGGAAGATGACAATAAAGTGACTGAACAATTTACCTACTTAATAGTTTCATTCTGTCAATCAAATCCTATTCTTAAGACTTGTTTTGGTGGCATAAACGATTGCACCGAATTGCTTTTGCCTAAGAACATCCTTGCTGAAGGAGGTTTTATCGATTTGCTTAACCATACCTATTTTATCTCCGATGACGATTTTCATCAATCAGAGCTTATAGGTTGGCTCTATCAGTTCTACATCTCAGAAAGAAAAGATGAAGTGTTTGCCTCATTTAAAAACAATCATAAAGCAGAAGCAGATGATATACCGGCCGCCACACAAATATTTACGCCGAATTGGATAGTGAAATATATGGTTCAAAACACGATCGGACGTATCTATTTGGATAATAACCCAAATAGCGATCTGAGGAAAAGCATGAATTATTTAGTCAATAATGAAAGTGATGAAGTTTCTACAAAAGACTTTTTAAGAGTATCGAATATATCCGAACTGAGAATTATTGATCCGGCATGTGGTTCAGGGCACATCCTGTTAGAAGCGTTTGATCTACTTCTTGCAATGTACCGCGAAGAAGGTTACTCACGTCGCCAGGCAATTGAATCTATCTTTAAGAATAATATTGTTGGTATTGATATTGACACTCGTGCTAAGCAACTTGCTACTTTTGCCATGTTAATGAAAGCCTGCCAATATGATAATTCATTTCTTGACGCACATATCCTTCCCCATGTTATGGATATGCCTGCAACTTATGAAAGCGAAGAATTGAACGCCGTATTACCTAACTTCTTTGCGGAAAGAAATCAAAAGTTTATCAATGAAACAATAAAAGCAATAAAGCTATTCGATAAAGCCGATAATCTCGGTTCGATTATGAAATTTGATATATCTAATGATACACGTACGGCTATAGCGATACAACTGTCGGGATGGCAAAGTCAAGATATAATTCCGGGATCAATAAGTACTTTATTACCTTATTTTGATTTAATAATTGCTTTAACAGATAAATACTCGGCGGTTGTTGCCAATCCACCTTATATGGGTAGTGGTAATATGAATACTAAATTGAGTAAATATGTGCAAGACAACTACCCTAATGGTAAAGCAGACTTATTCGCAGTATTTATGAGTGTAGGAATGCATCTACTTATACCTAATGGTAAAATGGGAATGATTAATATGCAAAGTTGGATGTTTCTTTCTTCGTTTGAAAAACTTCGTAGATATTTCTTGGATAATTACCAAATAGATAATATGCTTCATTTAGGACCTCATACTTTCGATGAATTAAATGGTGAAGTTGTACAAAATACGACATTTGTTATATCTAAAGAGCAATCTTTATCCGCAGGTATATACTATCGTTTAATTGAAGGGAATAATTGCAAAAACAAAGAAGAAATGTTTTTACAAAGGCACGGTCGTTATGATAATATTTCTCAAAAAAGGTTTGAAAAGATTCCTGGCTGTCCAATTGCATATTGGTTAAGTAATACTTGTTTGTCCGCTTTTGATGGAAAACTTATAAATGACTACGCAAGTCCTCGTCAAGGATGTGCGACAGGTGACAATTGTCGTTTCTTGAGATTGTGGTTTGAAATTGCATATTCAAGAATGGGGCTAAACTATAAATGCTGGGAAGATGCAGTTAAAAGTGGATATAAATGGTTTCCTACTACAAAAGGTGGTGGATTTAGAAGATGGTATGGCAACAAAGAGTATGTGTTAGCTTTTGATAAAGAAAATTATGAAGCTCTATCTTCTATGGGAAATCATTTGCCTTCAAAAAATTTTTACTTTCATGTAGGTGCTTCATGGTCAACGATTGCAAGCGGTAAAATATCTTTTAGGCATACAAAGTATAGCATTTTTGAAGCAAAAGGTTCTATTTGTTTTCCAAAAGTGAATATCAACTACAACTATCTCTTTGCCTATTTGAATAGCGTGGTCTGCCAGAAATTCTTAGAAGTCATCTCACCGACATTAGATTATCATGAAGGTCCATTAAGGGTAATACCCTTAAAATATGACAGCAATTATGATCTTGATAAAATAGTAATGCAAAATATTTCCATTTGCAAAGAGGATTGGGATTCACATGAAATATCATTTGATTTTCAGAAAAACGAATTGGTACGTATAAAGGATTTTGGAGGTTACCCTACAGCTGAGATTGAAGGAGAATCGGTTGATATAGGTACTCATATAGAAGATCTATATATTTTTTATTGTGAACATTGGAAAGGGCTTTTTATGCAACTCCATGACAATGAAAAAGAATTAAATCGCCAATTTATCGAAATATATGGTTTGCAAGACGAACTTACTCCGGATGTTCCGTTGGATGAAATCACCATTTTGCAAAAAGGAGAAATATCAATTAAGGACAATGATATAGCGTTCAATTCAGATATTGTGATAAAGCAACTCATAAGTTATGCCGTAGGTTGCATGATAGGGCGCTACCGTATAGATAAGCCTGGACTGCATATTGCTTATCCTAATCCGTCAGATGAAGACATTGCGCCATATACATATAATGGAGAACAATTTATTATTGATGACGATGCCATAATTCCGTTAATGCCTCGCGATAGTGCATTCAGTGATAATGTTCTTAATAAGTTTACCGATTTCATACGTATAGTTTTTGGGAAAGAAGCACTAACGGGAAACCTCAATTTTATAGAAGAAAGTATAGGAAAATCCATTGAAGAGTATTTCATAAAAGACTTTTGGAAAGACCATAAAAAGATGTATCATAATTGTCCTATATATTGGTTGTTCCGTTCAAGTAAAGGTGCATTTCAAGTGATTACCTATATGCATCGCATGGATGCCTACACAGTGGAGAAGATCAGGAATAAATACCTTTTACCACATATTGAGTATCTTGGCAACCGCATAACAGAATATGAAAACCATGGAGCTACACTAACCGCAACTGAGCACAAGAGACTTGACAAAATGCGTAAAGATCTTATAGAATGTAACGAATATCATGATCGCCTTCATATCATTGCCGATGCTCAAATTGCTTTTGACCTTGATGATGGTGTGGTTGTAAATTATGCCAAATTCGGTGATGTTGTAGCAAAAATAAAGTAATTTTGAATTATGGAAATAGTCGAATTAAAGAAATTAGTTGATATATTAGTAGCTTCACCTCATGAAACAGAATGGATGGAGTTTAAACATAATTTTCATTCACCGGAAGAAATCGGAGAGCGAATATCGGCTATTTCAAATAGTGCTTGTTTATTGAATAAGCCATACGGATATATCGTATTTGGAATAGATGACAACACTCATCAAATTATAGGGACAAATTTTCATGCCAAGAATCATAAGAAAGGCAATGAGGAACTTGAGATGTGGCTTGCAAACAGATTAAATCCACACATTGACTTTGAATCATATGAATTTGATTATGATAAGACTATACATATATCTTTATATAAAATTCCGGCAGCAGTTAATCATCCGATTACTTTTTTAAATAAAGCATATATCAGGGTTGGTTCATTAACGAAATTACTTATCGGCTATCCTGATAAGGAAGCCAAGATTTGGCGTAAAAGTAATCAAAAACCTCTTGAATCAATTATAGTAAAAAAAGACCTTTCGATAAACAATGTTATATCCTTACTTAGTGTTGAAACCTATTTTGACTTGATGAATTTACCTATGCCGCAAACTTCACAAGGAATAATAGAAAGATTCAAATCTGAGCATTTGGTTGTTGAGGATGAAGTAGGATATAGCATAACTGAATTAGGAGCTATTGTATTGGCTAAAGATCTCAAGAACTTTGATAGTTTAAGACGAAAAGCCGTACGTGTAATTATATATAAAGGTAAAGGAAAATTAGAAACAGTACGAGAACAGATATTCGAGCAAGGATATGCCGTTTGTTTTAGTGATTTGATGAATTGGGTAAACGGACAGCTTCCTGCCAACGAAGAAATAGGTAAAGCTTTACGTAGAGAAGTTAGAATGTATCCGGAAATTGCTTTACGTGAAATTGTTGCAAAGATGATCATTCATCAAGATTTAGCCGAGCTTGGGTTCCCTATGATTGAAATATATTCCGATCGAATCGAAATTTCCAATCCTGGTACACCGTTAATAAGTACCGAACGTTTTATTGATGAATATCAATCACGCAATGAATCATTGGCAGATCTTATGCGAAGATTAGGCTTTTGCGAGGAAAAGGGCAGCGGGATGGACAAAGCAATAACAGCGAATGAACTATATCAACTGCCGGCTGTGCGATTTCAAGTGCAAGAAAAAAGGACGACTGTTTCCATTTTTGCATATAAAGGATGGTCGGAGACAAACAAAGAAGAACGTATACAAGCGTGTTATCAACATACGTGCCTAAAATATGTATCTAACGAAATGATGACTAACCAAACTCTGCGTGAACGTTTTGGAATAGACGCAAAGAATTATTCGATGGTATCAAGGTTGATAAAGGACTCTATTAACAAAAAGCTTATTAAGGAAGGTAATCCCGAAAATAAAAGTAATCGATTGGTTGGATACATTCCTTACTGGGCTTAATGCCGGTTTATGTGACTGATATGTGACTGACATGTGATAAACGCACATATATATTCGTATATAGCCCTGAAAATCAATATATTATTATAATATAATAATAGTGACGGGTATGTGACTGATATAATTAGTAAATATGATACAAGATAAAATATATAACTATTTTGAACGAAATGAAAACCTGAAAGTACTTTTCATTTTCGATCAGATGGATGCTATTGCTTCCGAATTACGTTCTTTACCATGGCGTAAAGGTTTTAGCTATATAGAATTTGATGGTAGCTGGTTTAAAACAAAGTATGCCTTGGAAAATGAATGGCAGGATAATAAAGTTATCCTCGTCTTCAAAAGTATAAGCCCACTGGCCTCATCGGCAGAAGCAATAAACTTTCCCCTACTTGATGTTCTTTGCGCAAACATGGAATATAAGAACGATGATTTTGCCGCTTTTATGCAACAACATAATATTCCTGAAAAATTCAACAACTTTGTCCGTAAACACATTGATGAGCTGCAACTTGAAAAGTTTAATAAAGTTTTGGAACCGTATTATAATGCTGACAACTTCAGCATAGACTTGGCTTATAGAGGATTAATTTCGGGATATTTAGGAGAAAAACAATTGTTAGATTGGGATAATATAATTATCAAACTATTTACTCTTTCGCTGGTGAATGAGAAAAAAAAATGTAATAATTTTTTTCTTTCAATTGATAAAAAAAATGATATTTCCACAGCATTACAAAACGCGTTTATATCTTATTTCGGCGTTAAATATAATCTTAATGTTGGGGAGAAACTTAAAGAACCTGCCGAATCATTTATGTATAACGCTATCACTCAATTACTGACTGATAATGAAGGAGATAACTATAAAAAATATAAGATCAACGATTCAATAAAATTAGATAGAATAAATATGCTGTTTGAAAAGGCTAAACATCTATCAAAAACAAAAAGCGAACAATTTTTTGAAGCACTTAATACTCTTTCTAAAGGTATAAAAGTTAAAGAAATAATTAAGACTTATGGCATTGACGCAAATTATTTTTTTGTACCAGCTGAATTATGTTGGGAAATCATCAATAAGGTATTTTCAAAACAAATTGTTGCAAAACCTGAAAAAGCAGGTGACAAATTTCGTGAGTTGCTGATAAAGCAAGAGAATAATGAAGATATTTACAATGTACTTAATTACGGATTGAATGTGGCAGGATATTATGATAAAGCTAATTCTATTAGCTCTTTAAAGCTAAATACTCCTAATGATTATGTCAGAAAATATATAGCAGAATTTTATATACTTGACACATTTTATCGAAAATCAATTGAGGAGTATCATAAAATATCTGATACAATACCCATAATGCCACATATTGAAAAGATAAAAAAACAATTGGATACCGACTATGCTAAATTATGTAATATAATTAATATTGAATGGCTAACTTGTTTGCAAGAAAAAGGCGGTGGATTAAATGCTCTTGATATTATTTCAAAGCAACAAGACTTTTATGATAGTGTAAAGACTATACAAACCAAATTAGTAGTTATCATAAGTGATGCATTACGTTATGAAGTAGCAGTCGAACTTATGCAATATCTTGCCAAGGAGAGAAATGTTGCAACACTTGATGCAGCTATTGCCACGCTGCCAACAGAAACTAAATTCTGCAAACCTGCTTTACTGCCTCACCACCGTATATGGTTATATGAAAACGGTGTTGAAATGGATATGGCTGTAGATGATAAAATACTTAATACCATAAATAAGCGTTCGGAACATATAGCTCTTTATCGACAAAATGCTATATGCGTAGATTATGTGAATGTTGCAAATGATACTATCGATTCTAATCGTGAACTGTTCAAGAGACCATTAGTATATATCTTTCATAACACCATTGACGAAAGAGGTCATTCAAACAATCCTATGGAAGTTGTTGAAGCTTGTAGCAAAGCTGTTAAAGAATTAGCCGAGTTAATTCGTAGATTACATGCAACTTATAATGTAGCTAATGTAGTGTTAACTTCTGATCATGGATTTCTTTATAACGATATAAATTTTGAAGAAAAAGATAAACAAACGGTTGCTGAAGATACGCTTGAAAAAAAATCGAGGTATTACCTCACTAAATCGGCTGAGACGATACAAGGAATAATAAAATTCCCGTTGCAGGAAGTATCAGGCATGAACAATGATATCTATGTAGCCGTACCCGAAGGCACAAACAGATTAGCAGCACAAGGAGGCGGATATATTTTTACTCATGGCGGAGCTTCACTGCAAGAATTGATCATTCCGGTAATTCATAGTAAAATTAAGAAAGTAAATAATAAACAAAAGGTAGGTGTTGTATTGGTTACGCGTAATTTATCCATGGTATCCAGCCGTTTGAAATTTAAGATCATGCAGTCTGAATCTGTGGATATGGATACATTAGAAAGAACAGTTACATGTGCGGTATATGACAATGATGTTGCCGTTACAGCGGAAAAGATAATTCACCTTAAAAGTACAGATGCTGAAAATTTCAACAATCGTATATATGATGTGGATTTAACTATAAATAAATCAACTGGCGCAAACATCATGCAACTTCATATCTCTGATATTGATGATCCGCTTAATCCTTTAATTAAGGAAACAGTTATAAATAATACATTAATTGGACAAGATTTCTAACACTATATGGAATTACAAGAAAAGATATTAAACGCTTTCGCAGGTAAAGTGGTGAGAAAGGATTTGGCATTCCTTGTAAAAGGGAATTTACCTGTACCGACTTATGTACTAGAATATTTACTTGGGCAATATTGTGCAAGCGATGATGAAACAATAATTGAAGAAGGACTACAAAAAGTTAAAGATGTGATCCGGAATAATTATGTTCATCGTGCCGATGCCGAAGAAGTAAAAGGTAAAATCCGCGAAAATGGAAGATATCGTATAATAGATAAAGTTTCCGTTGTACTTGACGACAGACTTGATGAATATGTTGCGACATTTGCAAATTTGGGGCTTGCAAATATTCCTATACATACAAATATAGTCAAAAAGAATCCAAAGCTTCTTTCCGGTAACGGAGTGTGGAGCATTGTCAACATTAATTATATCAGTGGAGAAGATATAAGTATGCGCTGGGTTATACAAACCTTTAAGCCTATTCAAATATCAAATATAGACATTAATGAATATATATTGCAACGAGAAAAATTCACCACAGATGAATGGATTGATTTATTGATTCATACTGTTGGCTTGGACCCTGAAAATTTAAATCGCCGCGAAAAATTCGTTATACTTGCACGCTTATTACCATACGTGGAAAACAACTTTAACTTTATGGAACTTGGTCCGAAAGGCACCGGTAAATCGCATATATTTCAAGAATTGTCTCCTTATGGAGTGCTCGTTAGCGGAGGTGATGTTACATCCGCCAGATTATTCGTGAAAATAAGCGGCAACAAAGAAATACTTGGTCTTATAGGCTATTGGGATGTGGTTGCTTGGGATGAATATGAACAACAAAATGGAAAATCTATAGATCCAGTTCTTATTGATACCATGCAGAACTACTTGGCAAATAAATCATTCAATCGTGGTAAGGGATCACATGAAGCTTCTGCATCAATGAGTTTTGTAGGAAACACAAAACATACTGTTTCATATATGTTGAAAAATACTAATCTTTTTGAATCAATACCTACAGCATTCATTAAGGGCGCTTTTCTTGATCGTATACACTATTATAATCCCGGTTGGGAAATTAAGATGCTTAAAAAGAATAGCTTTAGCAACGGTTATGGTCTTATTACTGATTATATCGCAGCTGTACTTCATTCTTTGCGCGATAAGGATTTTTCAAATGAACTGAAGAATTATGTAACATTCAGCGGAACTCTTTCCGAGCGTGATCATTTGGCTATTCGAAAAACATTTTCAGGTTTTATCAAACTTCTATATCCAAATGGTAAATATACTGAAGAAGAAGCACTGGAAATAATTGAATTTGCTGCTGAAGGTAGAAAGCGTGTAAAAGATCAGTTATATATGATTGATGAAACATTTTGCGCTGATCCTGCAAAGTTTGAATATATAGTCTTAAAAACAGGTGAAACAAGACAGGTGGAAACTTTGGAATATATTGAAAATCAAATAACAATTAAATGGCCTAACATAAACGCTACTACTGAAGAAAAGATTAACGAAATATCGCGAAATGAGAAAGAGGTTAAAATAAAGCCAAGAACTGTACAACTCGTTTCAAAACAAGTAAATATCAGACTTAATCAAAAAGGTATTTCATATAAGTCTCTCTTTGGTGATTATATACAAACGGCTAAAAAGATAATCATCACTGACCCGTTTATTAGATTGAGCCATCAAATAGAAAATCTTGTAGAATTCATACAAATGATACGTGAAGTAAGTAATACTCCGGAAGAATTGGAAATAGAACTACATACACAAAACGAAGAAGATAAAATACCTGAAATTATTGATGTCTTTAATGGGTTGCAGGATGAACTTGCGTCTTACAGTATAACATTCACATATTATTTTGATGCAGAGCATGACCGTAGCATTGTCCTTGATAACGGATGGATAATAAATCTTGGTCGCGGCTTGGATATATTTGAAAAATATTCACGTTTTTCATTAAGTAATATCAACCAAAAAGATCGACGTTGTAAAGAGTTTACAATAACATACATGTATAAATAGGCTTTCTTTAAGTCAATGTCCATTTAAGTATATTTTCATTATACACAAGCTCTGTCTAACCAGTAAAAGTTGGGGGCTTAAAATAAATCATAGTATCCTGTAAAATGTATTACATTCATTTAAATTGTACTCTTAAACACTTTGGCATAAATCCGATATAGTCTTAATACCCTTATGGCTTAACATCTTAATTTATTTAGTCAACTGTCTATATTGTAATTTAAGCTTTAAAATTTTAAGTAAAAAGTTGCAAACCAATAATTTTATTTTGACATTTATATTAAGATAAATATTTAATGAGCATTGATGCTATTATTTATGAAAATATATAGAATAATATGGACATAAATTGGAATTGTATTCGTACATTAAACGGAACTCAAAATGGCGGTTTTGAGGAGCTCGTTTGTCAACTTGCAAGACATGAAGATATACCTGAAGGAAAAGATTTTTTCCGAAAAGGTATACCTGATGCCGGCGTTGAATGTTATTTGGTTTTGAATAGTGGTGATGAATGTGCTTGGCAAGCTAAATTTTTTACGGCAAGCATAGGTACTTCTCAATGGCAACAAATAGATAGATCTGTCAAAACTACATTGAAATGCCATAAAAGGCTAATAAAATATATTATTGCTATACCTAATGATCCATCAGATGCAAGGGAGAAAGGACAAATTTCAATGTTAGACAAGTGGAATAAGCATGTCCAAAAATGGAAAAAATGGGCATTAGATGATTTAAAACATGATGTTGATTTTGTTCCATGGTGGAGTTCTGATTTAATCGATAGACTACAAAAGCCTGAGAATGTTGGGATGACATATTTTTGGTTTAATAAGGACGAATTTACAGATAAATGGTTTAAAGATAAAATTGAATCTTCTATTTATGATATAGGAAAACGATATACGCCGAATTTAAATTTAAATCTTGATATAGCTAAAGTATTTAATGGAATTTCTCGGAATGTATATTTTGTGAATAAAATAGACAGTTTATTTAATGATGTTTTTGTGAAAATAAAACATATAAGCTTAAATAAAATTCGACTAGATGACTATGAAAAATTTAATTCCCTATTAAATTATTTTTCTGACATGTTCAAACAGACATCCTTTAATGGAATTGGTAGATTACCATTTAACGACTTTATCAAGACCCTTAATGAGATAAACGAATGTATAGATAAATATTGTTCTGAAAGAGGTTCCTTATATGATATAAAAAATTCAATTAATACATTTATTGAATATATAAATGGAACAATATGCAAGTTAGCTAATAATCCATATTTATTATTAGAAGGTAATGCAGGTGTTGGGAAATCTCATTTATTGGCAGATATTGTAAGCAATAGAACTAAGTCTGGACAAATAAGTTTATTTTTCTTGGGACAGCACTTTGTCACCAAAGAAGACCCTTGGACACAAATGTTTAAGATGAATAACATAAGATGTACTAGAGAGGAATTTCTTGAAGCATTAAATATAATTGCTCATATACATAATGAACGTGTTATAATATTTATTGATGCTGTAAATGAAGGAAAGGGAAAACTTTTTTGGCCTGCATATATTAGGAGTTTTCTCAAGAAAATAAAAGAATATGATGGATTGGGAATTGTATTTTCAATACGAACATCATATTCAGAGTTAATATTTCCGGAAGATGAATTTAATAGTGAAAATTTAGTTCGTTGTACTCACTATGGTTTTGGTAATCAAAGTTATGAGGCTATAAAGATGTTCTTTAATGAATATAAAATTCAATTACCAACTATTCCATTATTAAATCCTGAATTTAAAAATCCTTTATTCTTAAAACTTTTTTGTGAGAGCTTAAATAAGTCAGGTTATCATAATATTCCTAAAAAATTAAAAGGGACTTCAAGTATATTTGATTTTTACATAAATGTTATAAATAAGTATCTTGCTAGACCTGAGAGATTATATTATTGCTCTTCGATAAATATTGTAAGAAAATCTATAGAGGCATTAGTACGTTATAAAATAGAGAATGATTTAAATTATATAAGTTGTGAAGATGCTTGTATAATATTGAATAAAGAATTATCAAATTATGGAGTTATAGGGAATTTATTGGATGAATTAATTTCCGAGGGCGTTTTATCTAAAAATATCTTCTATCATAAAGAAGAAGGTATTTATATAACATATGAAAGATTAGAAGATTATATTTCTGCTGAAGTGTTGTTGAACAAGAATACCAATATAGAAGAAGCCTTTAAAGAAAGTGGGGATATATACCCTTTTATTAAGAATGGCAGTATTCGTTCTTTCAATACAGGAATAATAGAAGCTTTATCTATTCAAATTCCAGAACAAAAAGGCAAAGAACTATTCGAATATTTACCTGATAATATACGAAAGGATTATTTAATTGCGGAATGTTGTGTAAAAAGTTTACTCTGGCGGAAAAACAATATAGTTACTGAACAATTAAGGAATTACATTAATAAAATAATATTACATTATAAAGGAACATTTGATTTGTTTTGGGAAACAATAATAACATTATCTCCTATTCCAAAAAATGAATTTAATGCTTATACATTGCATGAATATTTGATGAGATGTAGCATGTCCAAACGGGATTCATGGTGGAATGTTTTTCTTTTTGAACATTATGATGAAAGTTCTGTAATATCTCAATTAATAGATTGGGCGTGGAATACAAATGATAAAAGTTATATTTCTGATGAATCAATAAAACTAACATCTATTACGTTAGCATGGTTTCTTACTAGTACAAATAGGAGACTGAGGGATTCTTCCACAAAAGCATTAATTTGTTTATTATATGATAATATACATATCTTGATAGAAATACTTGAAATTTTTGAGAAAGTAAATGATCCTTATGTATATGAAAGGTTATTTGCTGTTGCATATGGTTGTGTTGTTAGAACTAAACAAATTGATGCGCTACCTAAACTTTGTAATTATATTTATAATACAATATTTAATGCCAAAAAAGAAGTTTACCCTCATATATTACTAAGAGATTATGCAAGGAACGTAATTGAGTATGCTAATTTTAAGGGCGTGGAACTTGATATTGATTTATTAAAAATTAGACCTCCATATAAAAGTTCTTTTCCTAAAAGGTTACCTTCTGATGAAGAAATTGAAAAATTATTTGATCCTGGAGAAGATGGAAATTGGGGAAAGAAGAAATGGGGGACTTCTGCCATTTTGATGTCAATGGTTACAGAACATTCTAAAAAGAAAATGTATGGAGATTTTGGGAGGTATGTGTTTGAATATGCATTTAGAAATTGGAAAATTGATGCAAATAAATTAAGTAATCTTGCAATAAAATTTATTTTTGAAAAATATGGTTATAATCCAATACTACATAGCGATTTTGATAGTAAAATAGGAGATGGAAGAGCAAGAGGAACAACACCAAATGAAAGAATTGGTAAAAAATATCAATGGATCGCTTTTTATGAATTGTTAGCAAGAGTTTCTGATAATATTCCTAAATACGCAGACTGGGATAGTAAAAAAGTGGATGCATATATAGGGACATGTGTCCCTTATGTTAGAGATATTGATCCTACAATACTAATTAAAAAAACTGGAGATGTTGATCCCCAAAATAAAAACATTTTTTGGTGGGCACCAGAACAATATTTATGGAATAAAACAGATAAAGGATGGCTTAATAAAACAAAAGATTTGCCGTCATTTAATAATATAATAAATATAAAAGATGAAACACATAGTGAGTGGTTAGTAATGGAAGGATATCCTGAGTGGAAAGAACCTGAAAGCATTGGTAATAATAAAGGGGACTATCCACGGAGAAATATATGGTATCAAATAAGGAGTTATTTAGTTTTAGAAAAAGATTATGATAATGTAATTAGATGGGGTAAAGGGGAAAATTTTACAGGAAGATGGATGTCTGAAAGTCATGATACATACGAAATGTTTAGTAGAGAATATTATTGGTCACCAGCTTATAATTATTTCAGCGATAAACCTTATTATGAATCTATTGAAGATGAGGATATTAATGATAGAAGTACTGGTAAACATATTGGGAAAATAAAATTAACGACTCATAGTTTTTTATGGGAAGAAGAATTTGATGCTTCTAAAGAACAAAATATCCGTTTTTTAAAGCCATCTAATTGTCTATTTAAAGGCTTAAAAATGCAATATTCTCAAAAAGAAGGAGAATATATAAATTCAAATAATAAAAGAATTTGTTTTGATCCCTCAGTGTATAATAATACCGAATCATATCTTTTAATAAAGAAGAGTCCTTTGTTAAGCTTTTTGAAAAACAATCATTTAAAAATATTCTGGATTGTTATTGGAGAAAAAGATATAGAGGGTGGTCAATATCAATTATCTAAATTAGATATTAGTGGTTTATATTATCTAAATGAAGAAAATGAAATAGCAGGAAATATAAAAACAAAACATGAGTGATGCTACTATTTCTATTATTTATTATTAAAATGGACAAAATTCATCTTACCATATAACAATAAAAATTATGTAGAAGCTGACACATGTATCTTATATAAATTTTTAATTGCTATAAGGGTTGTATATTAAGCGAGATATGCAACCTTCTTTATTATACACGAGTTTTGGAGGACAAAAAGAGGACAAAAGCAACATAACAAAATCGCTAACTAACTATTAGTAAGTTAATTAGCGATTATTTATGTGCGGCTGATAGGACTCGAACCTACACGTCTCACAACACTAGATCCTAAGTCTAGCGCGGCTACCAATTACGCCACAGCCGCATACGTTTTTCGTAATTGCAGGGACAAAGATAGTTCTTATTTTTTTAATAACAAAATAAATTTCTACCTTTGCAACCATACTTATTAATAATAAAATTATTTATGTCTACAGAATTATTCTCTACGCTGCCCTACAAAGTGGCAGATATCAATCTTGCAGACTTCGGTCGCAAGGAAATCGAAATGGCAGAACATGAAATGCCGGGCCTGATGGCTATTCGCGAAAAATATGGAGAAAAACAACCTCTTAAAGGTGCACGCATCATGGGCTCGTTGCACATGACCATTCAAACTGCCGTGCTAATCAAAACGTTGGTGGCTCTGGGTGCACAAGTTCGCTGGTGCTCATGCAATATTTATTCTACTCAAGACCACGCTGCCGCAGCTATCGCTGATATGGGCGTTAACGTATATGCTTGGAAAGGTGAAACTTTGAAGGATTATTGGTGGTGTACTTTGCAGGCTTTGAACTTCCCTGGAGGTAAGGGGCCTAACGTTATTGTTGACGATGGTGGAGATGCCACACTAATGATACATCACGGTTATGATGCCGAAAATGATTCGTCGATACTTGATGTAAAAGCTGATGCAGAAGATGAAAGAATTGAACGCTATATTGAAACAAGTATTACCGACAGACAAAAACCACTGGCATAACATTGCTAAAGATATTAAAGGTGTATCAGAAGAAACTACTACCGGAGTTCACCGCCTCTATCAAATGGCAGCTCAAGGCAAACTTTTGTTCCCGGCTTTCAATGTAAACGACTCAGTAACCAAATCGAA
>JGI20214J51650_10000325_pt1 | contig 29989 bp, 25 predicted proteins | sample WetSurMetagenome_FD_51650 | JGI IMG/M metagenome (IMG submission 51650) | reverse complement strand
CGGGGCCAGGTGTGCTGAGCTGGTGCGGCAATACCTGAATCCGATATACCCGCTTCGTAATGTTATTAAATTTTCTGTCAGAATACATTGTTATACGACTGTTGTGCACTTATGGCTGACCGGATCTCGATCATTGTTTCAACTTACAAACGGAAAGATAAGCTCCGGCGGTTACTTGATTCCTTCAGAAGACTGCAATGCAGATGTTCTCTTGAATTTATTATCGTTGATAATGATTCCCGCGACGGGACCGATGCGGTTGTCACCCACTGGATACCAGCCATTGATTTTGCCGATGTAAAATACTCTATTCTCCCAAAGCGTGCTCCACTGGCCCATTCACGAAATGTCGGGATATCCCTGTCGACCGGGAATATTATTGCATTTACCGATGATGACTGTACCGTGGATCCATTATGGGTTGACCGGATTTACGGGAGGCTTGTCGCCTCGCCGGGACTGGCCGGAGTAAGCGGGAGGGTGCTTCCCTGCGGAAATGATCTCTATTCTCAGTATTATACGGTCTACCGTGTTCTTGAGCCCCCGGGCCATATCAATACTGTCATCGGGGCCAACTGCATGTTCTGGAAACAACCCGTTGCTGATGTGGGACTTTTTGATGAATATTTTACCGAACTCGGGGGAGAGGAGATAGCGCTCTGCATGAAATTATGGAACCGCGGGTATCGTTTCGGGTTTGAGGATCAGGCTGTTGTGTATCATGATTACCGGAGGGATCTGAAAGCGTTTATCCGGACGTTTTACCGGGATGGTTGTGGCGAAAGGTTGATCTACGAGACTGATCCCGAACAGTATCTCCGGTACATGAAGTATCCTGAGCAGGTCTATGATCACCTGGCTTTTAAGCACCCGGTCGTATTCCCGGTTGTTTTTTTCCTGCGGATGGCAGCCGGCATTTTCGGGCAGTATGCATTGCTTGGCAGTTGCAACCTTTCCCGGAGGAACCGGATCCAGCTCACCGGCCTGTATGCATGTGCACAGTTTTCCTATCATCTGGGAAGAAGGACATTCTTTGGNAGGTTTNTAAAAAGAGTTCGGAAATACATTGCTGAAAATCCTGGTACCGTCATCTCCGGAGTTTCAGACACTTCGTTTTAACAAGTGATAACGAATGAAATTCCTCATCCATGTATACAGGTAATATAGTCTCTCGCCCGGAGGTTCCAGCATCGGCCGGGGTTTTATGGAATGATAGAGTTTATTCCTGTGGCGGCCAGCCTTATCCCGTGACGGGCGCCAGCACATGGTACAAAACGGGCTGAGTAATCCGTTTTTAAGGCCGTGAGATGTGTATGTTTTGTTCATGAGTTCAGGGGGTGTGAAGTCCCCATCCCCTCCGAAATCCATGATCCGGTATCCCCCGTGGGACAGGAGGGTCGGGAGGGATACCTCATTAAATCCCCGCCAGCCATCACGTTGTTCCCGGTCGAGAAACTCGAGTGCACGGTTCGATATCCTGAATATCACATTAAAGGACCGCAGGCAGCTGTCCCGGTCGATCGCCTTTTTGGGATGCTGGAGTGTATACCACCAGTGCCAGAGGGGCTCTTCACTGAAATGACGGATGTGGCTTGCAATAAAATCATGGTTGTAAGGTTCAAAGGAACGCAGGAATGATCCCCAGTCACCGGTATACCGGACATCAAATTCAATGAACCAGTAATTGTCATAATCCCGGTGGGAGAGAAAAAAAGCAAGAACCGGAAAATGGCTGTGATGAAGTATGCCAAATTCCTCAAACCTCGGGTAGGGAAGACACCGGAAGAGCTCTTCCGGATCAAGAATCATACAATGCTCATACTTCCTGGCAAGCCCGGCAGCTCCGGGGATTCCTGCATCAAGAATCAGCCAGATCTCCGGGGAGCCGGGATAATCCAGCTTGAGAAACTTCTCAAATTCCTCCTCAAGTTCATGGCTCCAGACATGGGTATTCCACAACAGGACCGATCGCGATGTCACCGGATCCTCACCGCCGTTTGCGTTTCTCTCTCCCGCGGATGGTTCATTCCTTCATCGCTTCCTGATAATTACCTATCAAGATAATAATGGTTTAAGGTTGCGAATTCCGATGAAGGAACCCCTCATCCCTGATCATACAAGAATCGCTGCATGAATATCCGTCAACAATCCCTGTCCGGTATCGGCAGAGGTAATTATGCAGGTACCATGTCGTGGTTAAGTTGTCATGATAGGCCGGGGTGAAAGTCAAACCCCTTATTATATGAGTCAATAACCTGTTCCGAAAATTCCAGTGCGGTCCATCAGGTCCCGGAAAGACTGGAAAAATATTTGCTATACCATGCAATGGAGCGCACAATCCCTTCTTCTATCGGGACTTTTGGTTCATACCGGATTTCTTTTTTTGCCCGGGAAATATTGACCGTTGATCTCATCACCTCGCCGGTCCTGTTCTCCCTGATAATGATAGTATTTTTTCCACCCATCGAATTTCGGATGAGTGTTGCAACATCAGTCAGGAGGATACTTCTGCCGGAGGCGATGTTAAGGGTTGTATTTTTTACCGGGGGAAACCTGCTGATGCAGCTGATCAACCCGGATACCGTATCGTCAATATAGGAAAAGTCAAGGAATTTTTCCCTGCCGTAAACAACGAGATCCTGGTTCATTTGTGTCTGCCGGATAAAAAAAGGAATTACCCGGTCACTCATGTCGTACATACCGTACACATTGGATAAACGGGTTATCATGAAATCTATCCCATAACACTGTTGATATGCATGTACAAGGGCTTCGCCCCCGATCTTTGATGCGGCATAGGGACTTTCACAATTACTAAGATCCGTATCATTTTCCTCATGAATCGCAATATCCGAATTGCCGTACACTTCACGGCTGGAAGAAAAAAGGATCCCGGATATCGTGTTCTTCCGACAAAATTCGAGGATATTGAAGAGCATATAAAAATTGTCCCGGGCCAGTTCCGGGTGTAATACCAGATCCCGGACCCGCGCATTCGCGGCCAGATGCACAACCATATCAATATTGGCCGGAAGTTTTTCAAGATCCTCCTGCCTGCACAGATCCGCAGGGATTGTCAGATTATTGATCTTCCGGTTCCATGGATTGGGCCTGATATCCGTCCCGGTAACGGAATATCCCCTTTCGAGCAACGCTTCACATAATCGTGTCCCGATCATTCCGCTGCTTCCGGTAACAAGGATTTTTTGTGGTGGAATAGGGATCCCGAAGAACTGTTTGATTCCTGTTTTAATGAAGATCGCTGTCGCGGGAAAACAGTATTCTTGTCCGGATATGGACTATTTGGCGGATATATTTGCCCATCCATCCTCTGCAATACTGTATCCGCTTTTTCAAAGGTTCCCTCGTCGCTTCCGGCTTCACCGGATGATAGATTTTATTCCTCCGCATACCCGCTCTTGCCATGGAGGGCCGCCAGCGCATAGTACAGAATGGATTGAGGAATCCGTCCTTTGTGCTGCTGGAAGTATAGGAGGAATTTTTCCGGCCTGCGGGAGTGTATTCCCCGTCACCTCCGAAATCCAGCAGGGAATACCCGCTGGTTTCCAGCAGGGTTGGAAATAACACTTCGGCAAAACCCCGCCACCCGTTCTTTTGTTTCTCGTGAACCAGAGCAAGGGCACGGTTCGAGATACGGTAGATGACATTAAATGATCGAACGTACGATTCTTTTTCGATTCTTTCTGTCGGGTGCTGGAGGGTACACCACCACCCGAAGAATGGCTCCTCACGGTATTGGCGGATATGGCTTGTGATTAGATCATGGTCATATGCTTCGTACGAACGCAGGAACGATTCCCAGTTCCCGGTGTACCGGACATCGAATTCGACGACCCAGTAATAATCGAACCCGGGGTGGGCGAGATAGAAGTCCATGATGGGGAAATGGACGTGATCAAGGAGTGTCTCTCTCTCTAGCCGCGGATAAGGAAGGCGGGAAAATAACTCGCTCTCCACGATGATATGAGTGCGTTTGTACCTTCGGGTAATATCCTCTGCCCCCGGAGTCCTTGCATCGAGAATGAGCCATACCTCCGGTGACCCGGGATAATCAATCTGCAGGAACCGTTCAAATTCTTTCTCAATTTCCGGATCCCAGACATGGGTCATCCACAACAATGCAAATCTTCCTGTCATAACATCCCCTCTGCCGCCCGCTTTCCGCTCAGTATTGCCTGATCCATATTCAGGTACTCCCATTCGCCAAACCTCCCGTTCGTGCTGATATCGAGCCGATTGAGGCAGGCAGTAATTGTCCGGATATTTTCCCGGTGTTGTAAATCATAAATTATGTATGCAGGATCAAGAGTGACAACCTCTGCTACCTGTATGCGCTCCCTGTCCTGTTCCTTCAGGATCCCGATCCGGATCAGGTCCGTTATACACCGTTCAATCAGGGTCTCACGGCTGCAGGGCCGGTGGACTGACTCGCTGATCTCAAGCTGAATCGAGCTGCAACCGGCAGGGATCATACTGGAAGAAAAATTTCCCGGGACGCTGGCCCGGTGAAAGATGGTACGGTCTTCAGGCAAATAGATCCAGTGCATGGATTCTACCAGCCCTAAATCCGATCCATCGAGGCCGATATTCACGGTATGAACCGTATTGAATTTTAATCCGTCAGCGCAATGCTGAACATCTGACGGTATTCCTGCACCCATCAGGTGAACCAGCACCGGTAATGGAATCGTTGAGATCAACCTGCCATACCGGATACGTCGCCCGTCTGCCAGTTCCACCTCATGACGGGCACCATCAACCGCAACAACGGTTGTATTCAGCCACAGATGGTCATGTGGAATGAACCTCTGGAATGCCCGGGAAAGTGCTTCTATCCCCCCGGTGAGCGGGTACCAGAATTCCTGGTTCGGGCCGATTTTTTTTTGCGGTTGCCTTAATGCCCCCTGCAGCACATCAGATATCTCCGGTAAAGGGACCCGGCCATCGATCCAGTTATAATTCATGTCCTTCAGATCCCATGCCCATAAGCGCCGGTTATAAGGTACCATGAAGTGTTCTGCGATACCTCGGCCGAAATTCCGGTATATCCATTCCTCGAAATGCTGAGGTGACCTTCCTTCCGTTTCCAGGATTTTTGCTTCAATCAGTCCCATGAGGTTCTCAACAATTACTGTGGGAGGCAGACCGAAGTTGTTTGTCTGGTAGGGATATTCTGTAAAAGTACCTTCCGTATAACAGAAACTCTGCCGTACCTGCTTTCGGATGTTATCCTTCAGGAGCTTGTTGCAGATCAGATCCTGTGCATATGGATCCCGGGAATAGAGGATGTGGATCGAGTGATCGAAAGAGAACCCATCATACGTTTCCGTACGGGCCAGTCCTCCGGCTTCAGGATTGCGTTCAATAAGCACATAATCCGTGTCTCCCCTCTCTTCCAGGTGATAAGCTGCCGATAATCCGCAGAGCCCGGCACCGATAATCACAGTCTGGTAATTCGGGGGCATTGTGTTTCTCACCACATTACATCGAATGAAAAATATGTACCCTCTGGTTTCGGATCATAGCCCAGTATTGAACGGGCTTTTTCCGTACTGATCACGCACTCATTTCCGGTCGTATGGTTCGGGATATCAGGGTAGTGTCTTTTCAGAAAGTCCTGGATATTGACGATCTTTGGATCAACGTACTGGTCAGCGAGGTTGAATGTATCAAAACCTGGGATGAGATCAGTTTCAAGTGCCCGTTCAAACCCGTCAATGGTATTCTCAACAGAAGTACCGATGTAAAAATTCCAGGGATATACGGAACGAACCCCCGGGAATTCCATGCGTAACGCGACCGCCTGGATCTCATGATCTGTGCATCTCTGCGCCAGGTACCGTTCAAATTCCCCTTTATAAAATCCATAAGGGCTCTGGCCATCTGCGATAGTCGGGAGGTAGTTCGTTTCAAGGATGGGGAACTGTTCAAGATGTGTGGGTATGTTAATCTGATAGACCTGTGCGGATGAAGCAAAGATAAATTTTTCCACTCCGGCAGCCCGTGCCGCCTCAAAAACATTTACCGACCCTTCGTAATTGATCCTGCGGAAATCATCAGTTGTCATTCCGGGAACATTGGGGTGCGGAAGGGCGGCAAGGTGTATAATGGCATAACTGCCACGGAAGCGTTCGATCAGATGAGCGGGAATATCGAGAATGTCATCAGGAGTCGGGTGGATAAGGTGAGATCTGAATAATGATCGCTCTATTCCCGACTGGGCGTGGCGTATTTTCGGAGCCAAAAACCGGGATAGCCGGGAAGCGGAGGTTCCCATGTGCCTGCAACGCAGCATGTCCACCAGAAATCCCCTCATCGGATCAAAGACATCAATCTCATATCCCTGGCTTTGCAGACCAGACCGGAGGATCCTCCCGACAAAACCACTCCCCCCGGTAATAATGATCTTTTTTCTTCCGATGGTTGTCATGGTTGCTGATAACCGTAGGTCATGGTGAAATAAACATCTGCTGAAATGAACCGGAAATTTCCTGAATTTTATGCCGGAAGGAATTAACCGGAAGGAGTGGTGTTTGTTTTTCTTGAAACCTTTGATAAGGCATATATGAAATATCCTGAACCGGATTTGCAAGAGAGAAACAATAAATGGAAATCCTCTCAAGTATAATTAACGAATAATTTCGACAATGACTCCAGATTCCGGGATGGATCCCATACATATTGTTTCCGCTTCCGATGATACGTTTGCAATCCCTCTTGGGGTGATGCTGACATCCTTATTTGAAAATTCTCCCGCTCGGGAGCTGATCACTGTTCATATCCTTGATGGGGGCATCTCCCCCATTAACCGGGAAAAAATTCTTCATATCGCAAAAAAATATCATACAACTATCCGTTTTCTGATGGTAAACGGTGAAAAATTTAAGAATTTTGCAACCCTCCCCCACCTGAATTCAATGACCTATCACCGGCTGGAAATACCGGATATCCTGGATACAGCAATACATAAAATATTGTACCTGGATGGGGATCTGATAATAAAAGATGATATCTCCCGGTTGTGGACTATCGATAGTTCATCCTGTCACATTGCAGCTGTTGTCGATGAAGGGGTTGAAAGCGGTATTGTTTTTCCCGACACGAAAATCCGGCTCGGCATTCCCGCAGGCTGTAAGGCATTCAACTCAGGTGTCATGATAATGAATCTTCCCTTGTGGCGCAGGGATTTTACCCATAGGAAAATCATCGACTTCATTGCGAAAAATCCCGATAAAATCCGGTTAGCTGATCAGGATGGCCTGAATGCATTCCTCCATGATAAATGGCTTCCCTTGCCCATCAGGTGGAATCAGCAGACCCTCCTGCATACTACTACTGATTCCCGCAGAGAACCGGAATTTATTGAAGCACTTGAAAATCCCGGTATCATTCATTACACCGGCAGTGACAAACCCTGGCATTATGCCGATAAACACCCCCGGAAAAAAGAATACCTGCATTACCTGGCCATGACGGAATGGAACATTTGTGAAGTATCCGTCATTTTGCCCGCTCTTGATGAGGAGCACACCATCGGGACTTGTCTCACTAAAATCCGGAAGATTTTTGAAGAGAACAACATCCTGGGCGAGATCATAGTTGCGGATGCATCCAATGATCGTACCGCAGAAATTGCCCGGTCTATGGGTGCATTGGTGATTCACCCGGAAAAAAGCGGGTATGGAAATGCATACCTTGCGGCATTTGAACTGGCCCGGGGGCAATGCTACGTTATCGGGGATTCAGATGACACCTATGACTTCCTGGAGATTCCCCTCCTGCTTGCCCCGCTGAAAAAAGGGGCAGACCTTGTCATCGGTTCGCGGTTCAAAGGCACCATCCACCCGGGATCCATGAGCGCCCTGCACCGGTATATCGGTAACCCGCTNCTTACATGGATGGTCAACCTGATCTTCCATACCCGGTTCTCTGATACCCACAGCGGCTTCCGGGCAATCACAAAAGAGGCCCTGGGCCGTCTCAACCTGAAGTCCGGTGGCATGGAGTTTGCATCTGAGATGCTTATCATGGCATCCAAAGAAAACCTGAAAATCGAGGAAGTGCCAATTAATTATTATCCCCGGAAGACTCCTTCAAAACTGCACAGTTTTGCCGACGGCTGGCGGCATATCCGTTTTGTCCTCCTTATGAAACCGCTGCCGTTCATCGCGATACCGGGGATTATTTTTGCTACTGTCGGTTTCCTGCTGATGAGTTTTTTTTATGCTACGGGAAATGTCGAGTCCTCCCACCTTCATACCTTCATCCTCGGGGCAATGATGATGATGGGTGGCCTGCAGGTCGTTCTCACAGCGCTCCTGATGAAGACATACTCTGTCATCCATGGGTACGAGAAAAAAATCGGGATCATCGAACTTTTCATGCGTTACCATAACCTGGAAAAATTCCTCCTGGCCGGCGCACTTCTGGCTTTTGTCGGGATTGTTATCGGTCTCAACATCATTATCCGGTGGATCAGTGAAAACTTTGGTCTCCTCTCCCAGATCTCGACTGCAATCGTCTCGCTTGTCCTTATCACCACCGGGTTGCAGATCTTCCTTTTTGCCGTTTTCCAGAGCATGATGCTGTTGAATGAGAACAACTCTTCCGGCTAGGGAACACGATGAAGATCGCTTTTGTCTACGATGTCATTTACCCCTATGTGAAAGGTGGCGTGGAAAAACGTATCCATGAACTTGCGTTTCGTCTTTCAGCCCGGGGGCACGATGTGCATATTATCGGCATGAAACACTGGGAAGGACCGGATTGTATAAAAANGGACGGNGTAACCCTGCATGGCATCTGTCCCCNGCAACAGCTTTATGCAGATGGGAGGCGGACAATCCGGGAAGCGATNGGATTCAGTGCCCGTCTCATCCCGTTCCTGATACGGGAAGAGTACGACATCATCGACTGCCAGCAGTTTCCCTATTTCNCATGTTTTCCGGTAAAATTCGTATCCCTGGTTAAAAAAAAGCCATTTGTTATAACCTGGCACGAGGTCTGGGGGGACTACTGGTATGAATATCTGGGGTGGAANGGTGTTTTTGGGAAAATGACCGAACGCCTTGTTGCAGGACTTACCCCAAATATTATTTCAGTATCCNAAACAACTGCAAAAAAAATTCAGAATTTTGGTGTGCGGGAGGGTGTCCGTATTATCCCGAATGGGATTGATCCCGGGCAGATGAAATCCGTCTTGCCATCCCCCGGGTCACCCGATCTTATTTTTGTGGGACGACTGATCAAAGAGAAACATGTGGATGTGCTGGTCCGGGCGGTTTTTTTAATCCACAAAGAATCTCCTGACTGTTCCCTGCTGATAGTTGGCGATGGACCGGAGCGGGAAGTCATCAGGTCTTTGATCAGGGATCTGGGGATTGAAAACAGGGTTTTCTTAAAACCATTCCTCGATTCCCATGACGAGGTTATTGGCCGGATGAAGGCGTCCCATGTCTGCGTCATTCCTTCTACACGCGAAGGATTTGGCATCGCCGCGCTCGAAGCGCTTGCCTGTGGTCTTCCGGTGGTCACGGTGAACCACCCGGATAATGCCATTTGTGAATTGATCACAAAAGAGACCGGGTTTCTTGCATTGCTGTCTGCAGAAGATCTTGCAGACCACATCCAGGTTGCCTTAAGTAAATTTCCTGCAATGAAACCTGCCTGCATGGCCTCGGCCGAATCCTATGACTGGGACCGGATCGTAGACCGGGTGGAGAGTTATTACCAGTCGCTTACAGCACGAGGAGCACTATATACTTCCCACTGAATAATTCCTGATATACGGGATGGTGACCGGGTGATCGTTTGCTCTTTTCGATCACGCCCGTGAAAATCGTCCGGTATTTTTACCCGGAAAAATGATTATGAATTACCATTCACCGTCTTCCCGCCCATGACTTCGTCTTCTGTTACATTGAAATACCTGTCCGTCCCGACAAGGTGATACGGTCCTGTTGCATGCACCTCATACGGGTTCCCTGTCGTAGAATACGGAACGACAAATTCGCCCGCTATGCTTTCCTGCCGGTAGGTGAATGTCCGGCCGGTATTCGTCACGAGGGGAAGTTCGGTGACACCCGTGCCGGATATGTGGGCCCCCTTCACATATTCGAATATTTTCACCATTCTAATGCCCGGCAGTGTGATCGGATCGGATTCCGGAAACAGGGTGGCCGAAGCGTTATTTCCCGATTCGTGCACCAGCCGGTAATGCCGAAGTGCAGGTAATTTTTGCACGGACTTGTCCGGCAGGCTGGAATAGAGCGCAGCATAGGAGATGGGAAGCAGGTCTGCACCCTCCATGATAAGCGGTGTCGTGTTATCCATCCCCGGGACCGATATGGTCTTTTCATCGGTGATGACCCGTGAGTAGCCTGTTGCATCGGCAGATTCCTGTGCCGTGGGCAACCGGATCACGTACTTCGTGTACTCCGCGGTTGTCGGTTCTGTCATCGAGCCATCGAAATTATGGAGTCGCACAACCATCGTCTGGAAGTAACCATCATCATACTTGTGAACCTTTATTAAATGCTGACTATCCTTTGCATCCGGGACCAGGAACCATTTGATGTAATGTGAGATATCGACCGACCCGCTTTCCCAGGGAACAAGATTGGTGAAGCGGTCCACCGCCATCGTGGAGTCGGTAATGATATACCGGCCCCGGTATGTATTCAGGATCTCCGTTGCTTTCGATTCATTGTCGGCAAGGAAGAAGGCTGCGGTCCCTTGGGAACCCATAAGATTGTCCTGAAACGGATTGGTTATCGGCAACCGGTGGGCAAAGAATGTGATCCAGTGCCCGGCATCCCACACAGCCATGATGCCGTATGAATCCGCAGGAGCGGAATACAGCTTCCTGTCATAGATCCCGAAATAGTCGATGCCCGGATCCGGTGTGTTCCTGTTCAGCCACCCGAGGGATTCAATCCAGTCTCCGGGGATTGCCCTGTCGCCGGCACTCATCCCATACTGGTAGTCCTGCTGGATTGAAACTGCGATATGTATAATGGCAAGGAGGCATACTGCGACGATGCAGATACCGGCAAGGGAGGTTACTGCTGAAAGCGTTTTTACCGGGGGAGGATCTTGTTTTTTCTTTTTACCCGGTTTTACCGGAACTGTTGTTTTCTCCAACGGTAATCTGGCATTATCGTTCTCTCCGTTATTTCCGGAAAAAAATGATGAAACGTACTGGCTTATCGGGTTGTTTTCCCAGCGCAGGGGTTCCGTGATGCAGATAGCTGCGAGAAGAGAGATATTGACGGTGAAATAATACAGGAACCGCTGGTGCTGGATGGTGATGAGGAGCATCAGTGCCGACCAGACCGTGACAAAGAGCAGTTCCCGTTCCTGTTTTTTCCAGAGGTAATATCCCAGAACAAGAAAACCCCCCGCAGCAAGGATAATCCCCACGTTGAGCGTTTCGAATGCATTTGCCCATGACCAGGGGAGAGTTTCCTGTATGCCTGCCGAGTATACCGACAAACCAAAGAGCAGGTCCAGTGCCTGATTTGAGATCGATCGTAAAACAGGAACAATTTGGCTGAGAATGAGCGCCCCTGTGCAAAGCCCGAAAATGCTGATGTAGAACCCTGCCCGTTTTTTCTGGAAAATCACCGCAAGGATGCCGATGACGGCGGTCTCTGCCATCAGTGCCAGATGGATATACACGATACCTACTGAATACTGGAAGAAGGAGATCCCTTCCCGCTTGAACCCGAACAGAACGAGCAGGATCGTTGCCACACCGAGCAGGATGCAATTCAGGATACAGAGATAATCGAAGTTTTTCTTGCTGAAAAAATCGGACATTCCCTGCAAAGGAGTATACACTCCGATAACGAGAAGAGTGAGAATTACTGTCGTGGACGTGATGAGGCCCAGGAAATAAACAACCCCGGCAAGTACCGATATGAGACAGAAATACGGAAGCGCTTTCCGGTTTTTAACCTCCACCGGGTTCTGTTGGACGTAGGAAATGGCATAGAGATATATGAGGAAAAAGAGGGTACTGAAGAACACTTCCGCAATATGGTGATCGATCATCCCGTATGATGAGAAAGAAAAATACAGCAGCGAAGTGACGGAAATAAGTCCCGCCGCAACAAGGCCTGTTTTATAGTCCCCGAGCTTCTTCCCGATGCCATACATTACCGGGACCATGAGAACTGCCAGAATGGGTGATACGAATCCTGCGGATGAAATGATCGCGTTCCGGGAAGCAGCGCCGGTGATCAGGCAAAGTACTGCGGCAAGAAACGGATAGAGCGGCCCCCAGTCGATTATCTTTCCCGCGGGGTATGCCGTCATCGGGTCAAACCAGTTGTACTGCGGGAAACCGTGGACCATGACTTCGATCTGCCGCAGGTTATACCAGGTATCCGTATCATAGATCGGGAAAAATGCCTGGTCCCGTGTGACGATTGCCGGAAGGATCCTGAGCATGAATGCAACCGCCATGAAGACAAAAAGGAGCAGGACGACGATGCGGGGCTGGTACTTTTTCAGGCCGGAGATATCCATTGCTGATCAGTACTGATGAACCGGGAGTGAATAAAGTTACTATATGGGATAAATGACCGGTCTGTTTCAATAAGAACGATCGGTAAAAACCTAATTCTTTACGATCTGAACCCCTATTCTTGCACCACCGAAGTCGAAGAACGCCGAAATATCCCACTCCCGCTTCACCTCATGCCGCGTGAGATTCTGCACCCCCAAGAGCGTCAGAACTGTTGATTTCTCCAGACAAAAAGAGATTAGAACGCTGTCGGGGACCCTGCAGCACAGAAATCTTTCAGGAACCGCCGGGACGGATACTCATGGATGCTTGTGACAACGATAGTCCCTTTACCGATATGCTTTTCGAAGATCACCGTTGCAGATTCACCGGTGCCGACCCCGTCACCCTCATATTCAGGAAAAATACCATCGCATTCGATTGCAGCAGGATTATAATCTTCGATGATAGACCGGGTGCCGGAACCGTCTGCAAATGCAATGTTTCGCGGGTGGCAGTCATGCCGGTACATAACGCGGAACGGTAGCCAGTCGTAAGCGTCAGGTTTGTCGGCAGCAGCACCGAATACCAGCAGGGAACCCCCGTTTTCTACGAAACGGTTGATGCGCGGGGATGAGGCACGGAGGGCGGGGAGGAGGTTTGAATAGGCGGGGTTTGCAAATCCCGTGGGAATGATCAGGCAGTTCAATGTGGGCCGGTAGAACGGGGCGGCGAGCATATGGGGGGTGACGAGTTCGCAGCCGATCCCGCACTCCTCGATAAAACGGTTGAAGTTTTGCGGCGTTGCCCAGACAAACCCGGCCCGGCAGGTCACCCCTTGATCACCCCGATTGGCGTAAGCCGTGCAACGAGTTTTGAGATCCCCACTTCGTGCACAACGTTCACGACCTCCTCGCTTGGTTTGTAGACCTCCGGAGCCTCATCGGCAATGGCATTCTCATTCGGTGCCCGAACAATGATACCCTCCTTAAGAAGACCGGCTGCAATCTCCCTCCCGCTCAGTTTCTTCTTTGCCTGCGACCGGCTCATGACCCGTCCTGCCCCGTGACAGGTACTGCCGAACGTCTTTTCCATCGCAGTATGGGTCCCGCGCAGGACGTACGATGATGTCCCCATACTGCCGGGGATGATAACCGGCTGGCCGATCCGTGCGAGCTCCGGGGGGATGTCCGGTGCATACGGCCCGAATGCGCGGGTGGCACCTTTACGGTGGACACACACTTCCCTGCGTTTCCCCTCTGTCTGGTGCTCTTCTCTCTTGGCAACATTATGGGCAACATCATATACCAGCGGCATGTCGTCGTAATCGACAGAAAACATTTTCGCAAGGACGGTCCGTGCAGTGTGCGTAATCATCTGCCGGTTGGCCCAGGCGTAGTTTGCCGATGCAGCCATCGCGCCGAAATATGCTAGTCCTTCTTGTGAGAGGATAGGCGCGCAGGCGAGCTGACGGTCGGGGAGCGTGATGTGGTATTTTTTTGTTGCCAGCTCAAGGGTTTTTAAGTGATCGGTGCAGACCTGGTGGCCGAGACCCCGGGAACCGCAATGGATCATGCAGCAGACCTGCCCGGCAGCGAGCCCGAATGCGTGGGCAGCTTCCGGATCATAGATTTCGCGCACAACCTGCAGTTCGAGGAAATGGTTGCCCGAGCCCAGTGTCCCCCCCTGCGGGATTCCCCGTTGTTTTGCTTTGGCTGAAACCTGGCTGCTGTCGGCCTGTTTCATGCATCCCTTGTCCTCGCACCGTTCGAGATCTCCTTCCAGACCGTAACCGGCCTCGACCGCCCAGCGTGCACCTTTTATCATCATTTCATCGAGCGACTTTGACGAAACTTTCAGGGGGCTTTTCGCACCTACCCCGGTAGGGACCGCATCGAACAGTGTATCGACCAAATCACGTCGGCCGGTGATGTCTTTAAATTCAAGCGGAGTTGTAAACAACCTTACCCCGCAGTTGATATCGAAGCCGACGCCTCCGGGAGAGATCACGCCTTCATCCAGTGAGAATGCTGCAACACCGCCGATAGGAAAACCATAGCCCCAGTGGATATCCGGCATGGCAAGGGAATGCCGGATAATCCCGGGTAGGGTAGCTACATTCGCAAGCTGCTGGACTGCACCCGGTTCAAGGATCCTGCCTAAGGATTCCGAAAGGAAGAACCTGCCCGGAACCCGCATTCCGGGAATAAACCCGACTGGCACCTCCCATTCATTTGTTCCGATCTGTTTTACCCCGTCAATCATCTGGTTCTTCCCTCATTGTGCTTGGGGGATTGTGGCTTATGCACGGGATCTCCCCGCTGTTTTTCTGGCAGTATATATGACCTTATACATCAAATACGATGTCCAGCATATATCCGTTCGCATCGTGGGTTATGACAAGCCCTGAATACGAGATCCCCTTCACTTCCGTCCCCAGTGCATGACGGTTCCTGTCAAAGGGTTCCCCTTTCAGCACAGCAACAAGATGACATCCGTCAATACGGATATCTGCACCGGAAAATACCAGCCCATCTACTTCCGCGATGAAAAGGACTTCTGAAAGAAAGTCCCGCAGGAGCGATTCGTGGTCTTCTGCAATAAGGGTGATCTCCCGTTTACTCCCACCTTTCCGGTCCGGGCCATAGAGAACCTGCATCAGGGCAGCGAATGCTTCAGAAAAAATTGTTTCAAGGGTCGGTGCCGTTGCGTGGATTTTTACATCCGCAGTATGGGAAACCTCAGTAAAGCTCATCCGCGTTCAGGCCCGGTAAACTCGTTGTCATCAAAGAACGGGATCATGTCCATGTGGATACTGTTCAGGAACCGTGCCTGGTGGATGGAAACGTAGATGGTATGGTTGCCGGCCTTGAGCAGGAGATCAGTTTTTTTCAGGAGATCAGTTTTTTTCGGGGGTTTGACCCGGGTTGGTAAAAGAATCGGTCCGCCACAGGATGTACAGATACGGAAATCACAATCCCGCTTGTTGATATAGTCAATCACTTCAGGAACAACCGTGATCTCTCCCNGGCTGGCGCTGTCATGAGAATGGGTGAACATGGTGCTCTTGTTATTGGAAGCGTGCAGTAAAAATCGTTATGGATCGGGCGGGTGAATTTATGCCCCAACAATCCCGATTACAATGTCGACATACTTTTCCTTGAGTTCGTAACTGTTCACGCCATCGGTATTCCGGTCTGCCCGGAGAATGCCGATGCGGGAAGCAATGATACCAACCATCGAGGCAATCGCATGGAACGTGACCGTGAACTGTTTTTGCAGTTCGGCAACAATTTCAGCGATTGTGATCGATTTTGTCTTTACAAAGAGCATGAGTACTTCGCGCCGGATGCCTGTCTTGTCCCGTGAGAGATATGACCGCAGGCGGTTCTCAATGACTCTCTTGATCTCTGTAGGAGATCTCATACGTTTAGTGTCAAAGTTCTCGGTATATATATTTTTTCATTTTGCGCGTTTTTAAATCCCGAATCAGGGATCGGGCCATTTTAAGAAGGAACAAAAATTTTCTGCGAAATTGCCCGGAAAACCCTGTCGCGCGGATTTATCCGGGAAATGTTCAGGATTTACCCTCGTCATCAGAATCTTTTAAGCCCGACAAAACCCCCGTGATTCAACAGGGGAGTAGAGATCAATGTATCAGATTTTTTCGACTTCATCTCCNGCATACAGTCTCCTTCGGAAACAACAGTCCCGGTAAAACCATCTCTGGTAACTATTTAATCCTCGGTAAACAGATGAATATGACATGGGATTGATCAACTATAACATCGAGAAATATTCGCCACAGCAGTTAGTGGTAATCCCTCTCGTACTTTTTGCCATATCCCTTGTTGTGATTGCATTTACAATGTTAGCAACAGGGATGCCGGTAACACCGGGTATTGATTTTTCCGGGGGGACTGCAGTCACGATCATTACGACTGACAGCAGTGAACAGCTGCAGACGACCTTTGCCGGTTACCCGCTGTCCGAGATCAGTGATATGAACAACGGGAAGTTTCTGAAGTTCGGGACCATGGATGATGCCAGATACCAGTCCCTGTCGCAGCTGATCAGCGAGAAATATCCCGATGCAAAGATCGACCAGATCGGTGAATCATTCGGGAAATCGCTGCAATCTCAGGCTGCACTTGCCCTGCTTATTTCTTTCATCGGCATGGCGATTGTTGTCTTCCTCTCGTTCAGGACGTTTGTTCCATCCGTCGCAGTTGTCCTGTCGGCTCTGGCTGACATGGTGATGACGGCAGCAGTCATGAATATTGTTGGCATCACCCTGTCACTCGGGACAACCGCAGCTCTCCTCATGCTGATCGGTTATTCGGTGGATAGCGATATCCTGCTTACCAACAGGGTACTGAAACGGCAGGGGAAACTCAATGACAAGCTCATGGGGGCATTTCACACCGGCATGATCATGACGTCAACGACCCTTGCCGCAGTCACGGCATTATTCGTGGTCTCCTGGTTCGGATCGGTCCAAATCCTCATGGAAATTTCTGCCGTGCTCCTGATCGGGCTTGTAGCTGATATGCTGAACACCTGGCTCACCAATGTTGGTATTCTGAAATGGTACGTTCTGAAAGGGGGTGGCAAATGAACCAGAATGAGTTAAAAGCCCTCGTGAGCGACTGGAGAGTTGCAACCCTTATCATCCTTATACTCCTTTCGGTCGTCGCTATCTACCCACACTTTGATGAGAATGGAAACGTCACTACCAACCTCCAGTACGGACTTGACCTCCAGCACGGTGCGTGGATCCAGCTGGAATTCAAAGGGGAAGTTGTCGGGTTTACAACGGATGAACCAGTTGATACCTTCATTGCAAACCTATCAAAAGCAGCCGATGCCGAAGTTGTACGGATCGATGAAACCCACCTGGAGATCCGGAAATCCTATACCCAGGCGGAGCTTGAACCATTCTTTACAACTGCCGGCGGGAGGATAAGCAGTTACAGCCCCGGTGTTTCAAAGGCAACTGCGGACGATGTGAAACTCATCCTTGAAAACAAGATCAACGCGATTGGTACCAAGGATGCCAAGGTCAATACTCTTACCGGCCTGAACAATGTCGCGCGCTACGTCCGCGTGGAGATGGCCGGTGTTGACATGAAGGAGGCACAGGAGATTGTCGGGAAACAGGGTAAGTTCGAGATCCGTGTCCAGACCACAGGGAATTCTACTGAACACGTGATATCCGGCGATTCAATAACGACCGTCCAGATGCCCTCCCAATCCCCTCCAGGCAGCGACAAGTGGGGTGTCAGTTTTGCCTTAAGTGAAGATGGTGCTACCGCGTTCCAGGAAGCAGCGATAAAGTACGGTGCCACTGCGGATCCCGCCAACCACTATCTTCTTATGATCCTTGATAACAAGACCGTATATTCTGCGCCCCTGTCTGAAGAGCTCGCCGGACAACTGCAGACACAGAAAATACGGCAGTTGTATGCTTCGACTGGTGCGGGTAAGACCGGTTCAACGCAGGCAACGGAACTGGAGATCCACCTCCGCGCAGGAGCACTGCCGGTTGATGTGAGCATCGCCGGATCCGGCGGGATGTCTGCGCCTCTCGGAGAGCGGTACAAGACCATGGCAGTCCTTGCCGGTATCCTGGCGCTTATCACCGTCGGATTTGTTATCTATTACCGGTACCGTGAGCCGGGTATCGTGCTCCCGATGATTCTGATCAATACCTCGGAACTGGTCATCCTGCTCGGGTTCATCTCCTTAATCAGGTTCCAGATGGATCTGCCAACGATTGCCGGTCTTGTCGCGGTTGTAGGGACCGGGATCGATCAGCTCGTGATCATTACCGATGAGATCCTGCACGAAGGAAAGGTACCCTCGCCCAATCTTTATCTGAAACGGCTTGCCCGGGCACTCGGGATCATCGTGGCCGCGGCAGCAACCGTTGTCATTGCAATGGTACCGCTCGCACTGATGGACCTCTCGACCCTGAAGGGATTTGCCATTATCACCATCATGGGTGTCCTTGTCGGTGTCATCATTACCCGGCCGGCATACGGCAGAATTATTATGCAGATCCTTTCCAAGTAACAATACCATAGGTTTATCTTTTTTTTCATCGACAACTCCTACAGGTATATCATTATGAGCAAACCGATTTTGTTTGATTTCTTTGCTACCTGGTGCGGGCCCTGCAGGATGCAGACACCTATCATCGAGGAACTGGCAAAAACGATGGGTGACACCGTGGAGATCCGGAAAGTCGATGTCGACCAGCACATGGACCTTGCAGAAAAATACGGAATTCGCGTTGTTCCCACCCTCATCATTGAAAAGGACGGCAAGGTTCTCCAGTCCCTTGAAGGTGTCACGGACGCGGCAACGCTTGAAAAAATGTTACGGCCGCTGGTGGGATAAGTGAAAATCGGTATTGTCGGCGGGACCGGTGATATCGGAGAGGGTATGGCCCTGCGGCTTTCCCCGACATTTGATGTTATTGTCGGATCACGCGAGAAAGACAAGGCGGAAGCAACCTGCAGGCTTGGTACCGAGACCCTGAAAAACCGGGGAAAGACCTGCTCGCTGACCGGCGTCTCCAACCAGGAAGCGATCGACAGTGCAGATATTGTGGTTCTTGCTATCCCGTTCAAGCATCTTGCCGGGACACTCGATGACCTTCACGGTTTTGAGGACAAGATCGTCATCAGCCCGGTCAATCCCATGGAGAAACACGATCATTTCACGTTCGTCCCGCCGCAGGAAGGGTCTGCGGCCCTGATGGTAAAACGAATGCTTCCCCCCTCGGCACGGATCTGCTCGGCCTTCAATACGATCGCGGCCAACAAGTGGAAGGCGCTCGATGAGGAGCTCTTCTATTCCGTACCGGTCTGCGGCGATGATGATGCAGCAAAGAAGGAAGTCATGGGTATCGTGAACCAGATCTCCCGGCTCCAGGCATTCGATGCCGGTCCACTTGCCGTGTCCTGCATGGTCGAAGCCCTCACGCCCCTCCTGCTCAATATCGCGCGATACAACCATATGAAGGATGTCGGTATCCAGTTCCGGTAATGTCCCGAAGGGATTGGGGCTGTGTGCTCCCTGCGGATNCGCCTCTTGTGAGATCTCNTTCGCTGAACGGTCAAAGGTTTTCTGCAAAAAAGATGTGTGATACATGTATTCAGGTGAATTCGAGCGGATAGGAAAACGGCTCTTTGCCGAGCATCTCGTGGGAGGGAATTTCGGCAATATCAGCGTACGGGAAGGAGATGATGGATTTTATATCAAGCGGACCGGGGCATATCTCGATGTTGCCACAGAACCGGTTTTTGTCCCGCTGGTAGGGGAGGCACCTTCCGATGCCTCAAGTGAGTATCGTGTCCACCGTGAAGTGTACCGGAAAACCCTCCAACGGGCTATNGTCCATGCCCATCCTCCCGCTGCAGTGGCCCTGTCGCTTGTCCGGAATGAAGTACGACCCGAGGACAGTGAAGGCATCATGTTCTGCCCGGTGATCCCGGTCGTTTCCGGGGAGCCAGGATCGCAGGAGATAGCTGATACTGTATCCGATGCACTGGTCTGTTCGAAACTGGTGATTGCCCGCGGGCACGGCACCTTTGCGGCAGGTAAGACACTTGACGAAGCATATCTTTACACATCGCTTGCGGAACACGCATGCAGGGTGCTTGCTCTTAAGCGGAACTTCATTTAATTTTGAATTTTGGTTATACGGAGAGAAATGGATCCTCTGTATAATGTCACTCCTCGGGTAGCGGAAACATTTATAGCAATGATCTGATTATTGAATTCGATGGACTCCTCATTTTCAGTTTTTTTCTCTTACTCTGTGCAGGAATCCGTTGTTAGTAATTTTAACGCTCTTTGGGGTGACAAACCCCCCGGAACATGAGGTAAGGGAAGAGATGAATCCGAAGGATTCTTCGAAGTACCAATCACGAAGTATAAGACCCATGATGAGTTCGGTCGAAGATCCGGGGGTCTTTTGCTGCTTGGGGTCTGATAACCCTCAGCATTCTTTTCCTTACGGCCCTGATGGAAGACTTGCATTTTAAAGAACGCTGATGTTTCCTGTCGAAGATCTGAAGGATTTCACCTTCTGATCTGATGATCTTCAGCACTATCATCCCCCTTGTCTGATGAACCAGTCGTAAGTCGAAGTATACAGATTTGTTCCTCTCAACTTCCCTGTCCTTTGGACCCGTCAGAATCACAAACCTATTATTCACGGCCAATCGATGCTTTTGTCATGAAACGGATCCTGCTGATTGCGTTATGTTTCACGTGCATTGTGGGAACGGTATCTGCATATGGACTGTACCTTGACTGCCCNGCGTCCATCCAGGTTGGCCTTCCCCTGAAATGCTCGATTGACAGCGATCTCCCCGCGGGCTATAACCTTGATCTCGTCATGTACCAATCCACGTATACCGCAACCGAACTCAGCCGGCAATCGGTGACAATCCAGGAGGACCATAACACCCAGTATCGGCTGTTCGAAACTGAGGGTCTCCCGGGAGGTATGTACAAGATAGAAATGCAGCTGAAGACCACCGGCGGGGAAGAGTCGCTCCGCTCGGATTCCGTGACCTACAAACTTGTCAAGGTCATCGACCGTTCCAGCGAGATCACGATCACCTCCCCCGAGACACAGGCCCTTGAGGATGCGCTCAGGATCGAGGGATCCGTTGAGAAACTGAGTAACGAGGGCGTCCAGATCGAGGTCCGCGGACCTGAAGGCAGGATCTTTGGTCCGCAGTATATCGGTACGAAAACCGATGTGAAGAACGATGCCGGTGTTTTCACGTACAAGATTACGGTCACCAGCCCGGGCACCTACGAAGTCTCCTTCAGCGATCCCAAGGGGTTTATCGGCATCAAGAAGTTTACCGTGGCTGCACCCCCGACACCCACGCCGACTGCGGTCGTAACCACAGTCCCGGTGACGACCATCCGTCCGTTGACACCCACCCCAACACCCCTGCCTACCACAACCCAGTCCCCGCTATCACCGGTTCTGGTGATGGGGGCACTTGCGATGGCGGGATTGCTTGTGACCCTCCGGATGAAGATACGATAATTTCAGGCCCTCTTTTTCCAATTGTTAACTTTTCAATCAGCAATCTCTAATATTAAGTCCAGTGAAAAAATGCGTGAATTTGGATAATTTATTGCCGAACTATAAATCAAAAACTGAAATTTTGATGGTTGCCCGTATCAGGGCCCCACATGGGACACCGTGGGGCTAATTTCCGGTTTATTACCAATGGCAGGTGCCGCCACAGGGGGACTATCATTTCATCAGCGAGAATGTGCTGGAGAAGAATCCAAGATGATTCACCGACTGCGTCAGGTCAGAAGCGATGGAACCCATCCGATAAATTTAGGGTAAAGGCACATTTAATTGAACAAAAATTTGATCGAGAAAAAGAGAACCGTTTTACTTATAGTGCTTCTTCCAGACCCATGCTTCGTAGCACATAAGGATGAAGATTACGAGTACGCCGCCAAGGAAAAATGCGAGGGCCGGATCAAGTGCCGGAAATATGNCACCGGCACCGCCCTCGGTCGTCCCGGGCGGGATAGATGTCAGGGATGTTGGTGCGGGAACTGGTGCAGCCATAGTGGCCACCGGTGCGTGGGTAGATACTGGTGCCAAGGTGGCATTCGCGGCCCAAGTGTCCGCCGCCCCTTTCGTCCCGGCCTGGAATACATCGGGAGATTGTGTGACATTCTGGGCCGAACTCTCTGCGACAGCCTTTGCAACACCTATTCCGTTACCCTGCCTTATGGCATATTCCGGTGCGGCATTCATCGTGTTCATGGAGCCCCGGAACATGCTCCCCGGCCCAAAGAGCGGGGAAAGGACCGAGATCATCACCGAGCAGACCGCAACGATCCCGAACAGGGATGCGTATTTCAACAGCAGCGAACGAACATTGGACTGGCGGGGAGCAACTATCAGCAGCTGGTTGGTCAGCGTGTAGATCTTGACCTCGCGGCCCTTGATACTGTACTTGGTTTGTTCCACCGCAATAAGACCGGCATCGAGCAGGTTCTCGATATGGTATTTCGCCGTGTTCATGGGGATATTCAGCTGTTCGGTGATATCCGTCAGGCTCCGCGGCCCTTCGCCGAGGATATGCAGGATATCGTTCGCGGTCTGGCTGCCCATAGCCTTTGCAATCTTCTGCGCCCGCTCATCACCGGGTTCCAGGAACACGACATTATCTGCCATAATCATACCCTGAGCGCTGCGATGATGCGCTCACGCCCGACCTTTAAGGCNAGGTCCAGTTGAGCCGCATCCGGCCCGCCACCCTGCGCCATGGATGGTTTACCCCCGCCTTTACCGCCCAGCATGCCGCAGACCTGACCGATGATATCTCCTGCATTCACCCGGCTGTCTCCCGATGCGAGCACGACCCGGACCGAGTCCCCGGCACCTGCAAGCAGGGCCACACCGCCTTTTTCTGAGATCGAAGTGGCGAGCAGGGCAAGTTCTTTCTGTGGGAGATCGATCCGTTTGACAACAACGGGAATGGTGCCTACCTGCTCTGCCACGAGCGTCCGCATTTCGAGCTCGACCAGCTTCGTGGTCATCCGTTCGAGATCCTTCCGCTGCTCTTTCCACTCATTGAAGAAGCGCGTGACTGTTGGTGGCAGGTTGTCATCCTGCACGGACAGGACCGCCGCGGAAGCGGTGACGAGCCCCTCAAGGTGCTGCATGTAATAGACCGCCGCGATACCGGCAGCGAACTCGATTCGTTCGATGCCATCCTGAATGTGCTCGATGCGGATGATCTTGATCATGCCGATTTCACCGGTACTCCGGCAATGCGTCCCGGCGCAGGCTTCGATATCCCCGGCCACTTTAACGACCCGGATATCCCTGCCTGGTGGTACCCCTCCCTGGTACAGCGAGAAACCGTACTTCTGCTCGGCCTTTGTCCGGTCTTCGATCTCGATCTCGACCGGCACGCTTGCCATGATCATGCGGTTTGCCGCTATCTCAATACGGTGGAGTTCGTCAGGAGTTATATGCTTGAAGTGACGGATATCGACGCGGGAACTATCAGCACCTTTCTGGGCCCCGGCCTGGTGGATATGAGCCCCGAGCACCTCCTTGGTTGCATGGAGAAGGACGTGCGTTGCTGTGTGGTGGCGCATCAGCGACCAGCGCCGTTCTTCATCCACCATTCCTTTGATCCGCTCCCCGCGCTGGAGAACCCCGCCGGCAATATGGTGGAGGATCACTTCACCGACCTTGATGACGTCGTCGACCTGGGCCATACTCTCGGCACCGATGAACGTGCCGGTATCGGCAGGCTGCCCGCCGCCATCCGGGTAGAAGAGCGTCTGGTCGAGGACCGCGTACCCGTCAAAGAAATCCAACACAACTGCCTCGAACTCGATGTCCGAGGGCTGCTCGTAATAAAGTTTCTTTGTAGGGGGAAGCGCCCGGAGGCGGTCGGAATACTTCGCGGTCTTAGATCCCTCGATCTCCTTCTTCGACTCGGAATGCATGTCGGCGACCATGGAATAGAAGTTGTCCGGCAGGTCGACGACAGCCCCTTCCTTGGTGGCGATCTCCTTGATCATCTCCGGCTGGATGCCGTGGGAGTCGTACAGGACCATGACCTCGGAAAGCGGGACCCGCTGGCTTTTCGCCTTGTAGGTCTTTGCGACTTTCTGGACAATACGGGTGCCGCGTTCGAGCGTTGATGCGTACTTCTCGGTCTCCCGCTCAACGATCTCGCGTACCACCGCGATGTCCTGCTCGAACTTCTTTGAACCGATGATGTTTGTCTGCTGCTCAATAAGGTCCGCTAGGGGCTCCTGGATCTTCAGTTCGTTCATCATCCGTAGGGTCCGTCGGATCACGAGCCGTGCAAGGTAGCCCTCCCGCACATTGGAGGGGACGATACAGTCGCCGAGCATATAGGCGAGGCAGCGGGTATGGTCGACAACGGCATACACCTTCTCGATGGGGGTGATCATCTTGTCCAGTTTCTCAGGAGAGACATCGATCGCTGCGGCGACTTTCTTTCGCAGGTTGAAAAGGTTCGTTCCCGAGATGTCCATGAGGCCGGCATACTTTGCATTCAGGCCAAGGAGTTTGGTATACTCCTTGTTATCCAGCATGTGGGAGAGCCCGGCTGCACCCATCACCCGGCTCACCATCTCTGGGAAGACTGCATCGTAAATGGTGGGCGAGCCTTTCGATGCCCAGACCAACCGTTCGAGTCCGTAACCGGTATCCACAATCCTGAGTTTCATCGGGTAGTACATTTCGCCTTTCAGTTCGTAGCCCGGCCCCTCAGTCTTCTGTCGGCCAAGGCTCATGAAGACGAGCGTGGCAACCTCGAGGCCCCCGATGAGAACCTCGACGCTTGGGCCGGCATTACCGCCGCCGATCCATGGGTTCTCCTTGTAGGTGACCTGATTCAGATCTCCTCCGATGGATGCAAGGAACTGGTCGCAGAGCTCGACCGTCCGGTCTTTCCAGTATATTTCCTCATTCGGAGTGTTGAAGGCATGGTGGGCCATCATCTCGAACGTAGTGAGGTGTCGCCCGGATCTCCCTACTGAATCCAGGTCATTGAGCCGGATGCACGGCTGGGAGATGGTGAGCGGGTTTGCCGGTGGCGGGACGATGCCGCTCGTCACGAACGGCTGGAAGTCTGCGATCGAAGCGATGGTCAGGTAGATGTCATCCCGCCAGCGTGCAACCACCGGGTACCGCTCTACCCGCGTGTGACCATTCCTCTCGAAAAAGGAGAGGTAGGCCTCGCGCATTGAGTCGAGCGTGTGGGGTTTGAAGACCGGGCTGCCGATGAAATTATAGGGTTCGCAGGGGGCGTCCCCGCAGATCTCCCGTGAAGCATCCCGGGTCCAGAAAGCCGATCCGCAGCTTTTACAGATCTTCCGGGTAAATCCCTGGGTCTTGAAATAATCGAGCTGGTATTCGTCTTCGAGCATTACATGCACATCCGTGAGGTTGGATCCATGAAAATACGATACGAAGGTGAGCCGGAAACCGTAAATACCACTGACAGAATTGTTCCTGAAATCAAATTCCTGAATCCTGAAAAGATCGGGATGTCTGTCCGGTGCACTGACTTACCTTTCATTCCTCTAAGGTTTCTACCGTATAGGCAAAAGGATTTCCGATGATGAAAACGACATTCAAAAAAAACGTCGTTTCTCGATGGAAACCTCACTCGATAAAGATCGGGTTACATCCCGACTACGAAAAAATACCGGATACTTTGCCTTATGCGCTGGTACTGATTATCTTCTGTTCGTTCGTGAGGCGGTATACTCCTTTCGGCACGGTCATCTCGAACCGTGCCCCTCTTCCGGTTTCACCGGTTTCTGTTATCCCGATACCGGTAATCGCGAGAATTTCCCGGGCAAGGAAGAGACCGAGTCCGGTATTTTTCCCGTATTCTCTCTCGAAGATCCTCTCCTTTTCCCCGGTCGGGATTCCGATACCGTTATCTGCGTATTTGATGATGAGGCCGTCTTCTTTTTCCGAAGTGGTGATAGTGATCTCCGTTACCTCTCCGCCATGCCTCAACGAGTTCTCGAAAAGATTGTAGAATACTTTTTCAATGAGGGGATCTCCATAGATTTCAAGATCCTTTCTCGGTATATGAACTGATACGGAGCCAATGTCGATAGATTTCCGGACGGTTCTGATAATATCGGATACACCAATCCAATCAGGTGGCTGGACACCGACATTCTGATAGTCCCGGGTGAAGATGATCTGGTTTGATATCGTTTCAACAATGGTCTCCTCTGTCCTGATAATCTCCATCAGTTGTTCATCGATCTTTTGTTTTTTCATCAAACCGATATATCCTCTCAGACTGGTCAGTTGGTTCAGGATGTCGTGCCGCGTGACACTTGTCAGTAAGACCACCTGTTCTTTTGCCTTCTTTAATGCTTCTTCGGCTCTCTTCCTGTCGGTGATGTCCTGAATCGTTGCGGTCACACCGGAATCCGGATCCTGCGGATCGAACGGGCTGAGGCTGATGATAACATCAATGATTTCACCGTCTTTTCTCCGGATCCTGGATCCCAGCATCCTCACCTCTTTAGTGTCCCGGGGGTTGTATAATTCCTCGTTAATCCGGTCAAATATGTCCTTGTCAGGATACAGGATCAGGGTACTCTGGCCGGTCATTTCCTCAGCTGAGTACCCGGTGATCCCGCAAAGTGAATCGTTCACCTTTTTAAAAACCCGGTCAACCAGAAGTGCAACCCCGACCGGCGTAGCGTCAAGCATACTCCGCAATATCGCATCGTTCTCGCGGAGTGCCTCTTCTGCCCGTTTGTGGTACTCTACCTCAGTCAGCAACGCATCATTGGTCTCAACCAGTTTTGCCGTCCTTTCCCGGATCCTTTCCTCAAGTTCAAGCTGGTAACGTTTCATCTCGGAGATATCTTCCAGGATGATTACAGCAGCGCGTCCGCCGCCTTCAAATACCATGGGGATCAGTTTCATCCTGAAAAATCGTTGATCGTTTCTGATATCGAAATAAACATCGAATGCACCTTCCGTCCCTTCGAGTGCCTGTTTAAATGCAACCAGGTAGTTTTTGGTGAAATGGGGTGCAATCGGAGATTGCTCAATTGTTCTCCCTTTCAGATCATTCTTTGTCTGGTTAAAAAAGGAGAGGAATGGTTCATTTGCTTCCTGAATTACCTGGTCCCGGTCGAGGATCAGGATCAGGTCCGATGAAAGACTGAGTAGGTTGGTAAGCGGGAGGCGCTGTGAGAGGTAGAAGATCTTCGCTCTCCCCAGTTCGCGCAAATCAGCCTGTCCCGAAGTCATCATTGAATTGAGGTATTTTGCCGCAGTCGCCCGGTTGAGCGAAAGCTTTTTTGATACCTCTTCGATGGTCAACCCTTTTGGGTTTTCCTTCAGCAGGTTTTTAATGCGGACCTGTTCATTTTCCTGTTCCATGCTGCCTCCAAGTCCAACAGATTATTTGTGAATTCTTAATATATATCATTGTCGCTCGTTATCAATAATCATCATCAAACAAAATTATTAAATAATAATTGAAGAAATAAGGATATTACAACATGTGAGTGTGTAAAAAATGGTGGAATTAAGGGACTTTGACACGATTTTTGAAACAACCCCGCTTGCTCTATTACTTATTGACAAGCAGATGAGGAACATCAAGACGAATGATGAATTCTGCAGGATGACTGGCGTTTCCCGGGATCGGGTCCTTTCTATGAAATTTACTGATTTCAAGGATATCATGAAGTATGTCAGGGACTCCGGGGAGAGTTTCCAGGATGCCGTGTCCCAAAAACGGACCGTTCATGGGGAATCGACCATCCAGACTCCTGCCGGGAGGGTCGACGTGAGACGGACCATAGTCCCCCTTCTTGATGAGAAAGGGGACCTTGCGTATGTTTACATCTGTTACAATGATGTTACGAAGATGATCAAGGTCCATGAATATATGGCGCACGAAGTCGATGAGCTGGCCAGGATCTATGGCATTATGGCAAAAGGGGACCTGACGCCACGGTATAAACTCACCGACCCGGATAACGATACAAAAGAAAATTACGAGATACTGGTCAAGCTTCGGGACGCGGTCCGGGGGATCATCGTCAGCCTCGAAACAAACATCGGGGACGTCAACAAGCGGATGCAGAATCTGACAACCACGTCAGAGAACGCAACCCGGAGTGTTGATGATGCATCCAAGAGCGTGAACCAGATCGCAAAGAATGCCGGGAAAGTCTCCGAGAACGCTCAGAAGTCTTCGGAAGGCATCGAACAGATGTCCAAGGCCATGCAGGATATGAGCGCGGCGGTCGAGGAAATTACTTCCAGCATGGAAAGTGTCTCGTCCCAGGCTAATAACGCGAACGCGTCGGCAAAAACCGGTGCTGTCCTTGCCGAGAACGTCAACAGGGACATGACAGAGATCACGAACTCGACCAATAACGTGTACGGGATTGTCAAGGATATCGAGAAACAGATGAACGATATCGGCAAGATCATCGTGCTCATCCGCGACCTCGCGAGCCAGACCAACCTGCTTGCCCTCAACGCAGCCATCGAGGCAGCCCGGGCCGGCGAGCACGGCAGGGGCTTTGCGGTTGTTGCGTCCGAGGTCAAATCCCTTGCGCAGGAATCCCGGTCCAGTGCCGAGAAGATCGAGGAGATGATCACTCAGCTCAACAGTGCAACCAAGAAGGCAACCGATGCCATGGAATCATCAAAAGTCCTTGTGAACAAAGGATTATCCGAGTCCCAGCAGGCGCTTGAATCGTTCAGGACCATCCAGAAAGCGGCAGAGACCGTGGCAAACAGTGCATCCGAGGTGGCAGCGGCAACACAGGAACAGGCAGCAACAACTGAAGAGATCACGGCAAGTGCGAGCGAAGTTGCACGGCTGATTGAGGAAACCGCCAAGGAATCCGGAGACACCGCTGCTGCGACCGAAGAGTCTGCGGCTGCCATTGATGAGATCTCCCGGATGATCCAGACTGTGAACGAAGTAGCGTTAGGTGCAATGGAAGCGAACCGGAAATTCAAGGTGGAATAAGCGGGAGGTGTCGCTCATGAGTGCCAAGGCAAGCGAACCTGTCGCAGCAATAAATGAAACCTCAACCAAGCAAAAAGAGCTGGAATCTATCCAGGTCGTGGAGTTTGCATTAGGAAGCGAGCACTTTGCCATCGACCTGTTCGATGTCAAGGAAGTGGTCGAGTATACAACGATTACAAAACTTCCCAATGTCCCGGCCTATGTTCGGGGCATCATCGATCTCCGCGGCGAGATCACCATGATCATAGATCTCAAACACCGGCTGAATATCACGGAAGAGAGTACCAAGTCGCTCGAAGCTTCGAGAATCATCGTCCTCGATGACAAGATTGCCAAATCGAAGATCGGTATCCTTGTGGATGATGTGACATCGGTATCTACCTTTGAAGGGGACCAGGTCGATCATACCTCCGCGTCGGTCTCCAAGCAGGAGACATCCATCATCGGGATCATCAAGCGGAAGATCAAGGTCAAGGACAAGGAGATCAACGAGCTGATCATCTGGATCGATATCAAGCAGCTGCTCACCGATATCGACTCCACACTCTGAATGAACCATGAACTGGCGCGTGATCCGATCCCCGTGCTGGTTTTAGCTGACGAGCCGGGCCTGCCACCGGCCCTCCATTTTTTTGGGTAGCCGGAAATAATCCCGGAAGTTATCCCGGATTCCGGTGATTTATTACGATTTTAAAAAAAATCGCTTAGGAGAAATTCTCTTTTCATAGAAATGATTACCTCTCTTGCGCCAGTCCTGCCCCCTCGAGGGGCGGGAGTACATTGTGATGTATCGGTATTACCCGGTCTGAAAATCTCTCATGACCTGATAATTAGGGACCTTCGCAACCGGCGAATGCTATAGTGGCGGGGG